>Ga0058701_10000111_pt1 | contig 66310 bp, 35 predicted proteins | sample AgamicOrMae_FD_97039 | JGI IMG/M metagenome (GOLD analysis project Ga0058701, IMG submission 97039) | Agave microbial communities from Guanajuato, Mexico - Or.Ma.e | ecosystem: Host-associated > Plants > Phyllosphere > Phylloplane/Leaf | place: Guanajuato, Mexico | collected 2012-06-04
AATCTTGGCTCAATTTCAGCAATCCAAAAGCAAGAGAAGAGCCTTGCCACTGGCCAGGTAAGTATCTGCCTCGTGTAATGAGCCCATAAGGAGCTGTTTGATCATTGAGATAAACTTTGAATCATGGAGAGATGATGTTTGATGTCTTAGTTGGTGTCCACAAAGGGTAGTTATCGAGAGATATTTGCCACTTTTCCGTGCGACTTATGGTCACTCTAATCTCAATGTGAGCACGTCATGGAAAAGGATAGCACACGTTGTTTTGCCTTGGTGTTTTTTACGGTAAAACATTGCTATTCCGGTGGGCTTATTGGTTTCTTCAATGGCCATCCAATCAAAGTGAAGTTTTGATCGATTGGGGGACAAGCGATGGAGCGAGATTGCCTCACCAAGTGGAGCCAGCTCTTTGGCATTTCGTGAACGGCGCATCAATATGTTTCGGACAGACGTTGCTACACAATTGTTGAACTGTTTCATGCTTTTGTCTTATTCCATTTGAAGAACACCTCAACACACAAGCCACAACCATCGAGGGAGAGTTGTCTGCAGAGAGAGAGGGGAGGGGAGGATGCCTGAGGCTGCCTGTGACTGCCTATGGCTAAGCAGTGGATGACCTCGACGTAAGCCTGCGGTCTCCTGGGGAGCATGAGACGATTTCAAGCAACCACACAGAGACAATAAGTGTGATTTTTCAGCTAGTTGCCATGGTTGATAGATTCTCATCTCAGCCCGTTGTTCAGCCAAGTGGCCGCCATAGTTTCATGTCAAGGGCCTTTTCATTTCGGAGGAGTGTCTGCCGGCAAAAGACTGCCGGTTCCTTTGGGTTCGCCGGCGAACATCCATCATGTACAACTCGTTAGCCGTGCTTTTGGTTCCCCAAGGGGGAGCATAAAAAATGGTCTCCAGAAGAGGGGGGAGGAAAGTCTGCAGTTCAGTTGTGAGTGGACTGTCTTGGACCGGCGCTTAGGTCTAAGCAGCCACATACAGATCCTTGTGCCTCACAGAAATCCAGTGCATCGGACGACTGTCGAACAGGAAAGATGCGCCGTCCAGGACTGTCTCTGTGAAGTGCAAAAGGGACTCCTCGGGGGTGAATTATGCATTGTTGTAACGCCCCTTTCTTGTTCCAATGCTGGCCAGGGGTTGTTGCAAGAAGGCTGTTTGGATTATCCTCAGACGCTCAGTGTGAAGGGTAGACGCAAGGAAGTTAGATAATCGGCATCCATGCTCCGTGAGCGAGCAACAAGCAAACATGAGCCAAGTCAACGCCCCCTCCCCCTGGACAGTTAGACGACCATTTGTCAGCGCTTCAAATAGAGCCCTGTGGCACTCTTAGGGTGCGGGAGTGGCGCATTATGACGATTGGCGAGAGGCGAGAAGTGCACGTTAAGTTGGTGCCAAAATTAGGAGGCAAAATATTGGACATATTCTGTGCGAGTTTGGGCGCCCAGCAAAGTGCTAAGCCATTTTGCGATCCAACAGAAAAGAGGAAACATACAACTACAGACTAGTCATTCTCCCCTTCTTCTTCTTCTTCTTCTTCTTGGAGATGATTTAAGTACAAAGAGCGAGAGAAGCAAAGGAGGGAAAATTTATTTCCATTTTTCACTTAGTCCGCTATTATTGCCCCGATCCGGGCGCTCAAACTATTTGCCGCCCCTTGTTGACAGAGAAGAGCTCGCCAGACTCTTCTCCTTCTCGCTCCTTTTCATCGTTTTCCTCTTTGGTGGATATTTTTCGCCCGCTTAACGGGCCGCGCATATTCAGTATTAGTTTCGCACCAAAGCTTAAGGCACTCTAAGCGACTAATTGCCCATATAGCGAGCTCGCACCAGAGCGGCTTTGTGGGATGAGCTAGGCCTATTTCGAGTGGAGTGTCTCTCCTGCTTGGTGGAAGTTTGCTTGGCGGAGATTCACTTGGATTGAGGTCGCAGACAGTATGTTCCATTTGCATGTCGAAGCGTCGTTTCATTTGTCAGCCAAGAGGCAATAATGATCCGGCTCCTTTCTGAGCGGCAACTGGCCGGGCGGCAAGTTTGTTCGCTCAAACATTTGACATGGCGCATCATTTTCGCCCGTCCACTCCCGCCTGAGGCTGGCAGATTTGCAACCAAATCTGAACATGGAAAGAAATTGTCAACAACAGAATCAGAATGCAATTGCAATGGGCACTGAGCGAGCGGAACCGAGAAAAAAATCCGGACTGCCATCCTTTCTTATCGTTTGTTCGCCGCTCGTCCCAGTCTCAGTCTCTGGCAAACGGCGAGCTCGCCGGCTTGGCTGCCAAGGCGAAGTGAATAGATTTCGGACTGTCTCGAGACTCGCCCTCAGCTTGTGTTGCGCGGCCACACGACGAATATGCATGCGGAGCTCATCGTGTTACCTGTGGACTGTCAGATGATGACTAGCAAAGGAAGAGGAGGGGCACAGATTGAGCTGTCGGGCTGAGACGCGAGTTTGGGAGGAATTTGCATTCGAGTTAGCGTGTCCGAGGTCGTTAGTTCCTCCCCACGGGAGTAATAGCAATAATAATAATCTTTTAATAATAATACGTTAATATCGGACTGTGGGCTGGTGGTGGTGGTTGTGGTGGTTCTTCACAAGGCTTGCGCTCCTGGAGATTGTGTGGACCCTACTCAGTGGGCGCATCTGTGCAGCCGCTCGAGAAGGGCGAGGAGGAGTCGAGAAAAATGCCATCAAAGTGTGGTTTTTCCTCCCCCTTTGCCTCATGCAACACAATAGAGTCAGCCAACCACGCCAAGACTGTTGCACGCCTCCACTTGGCTCGCCCTCACAAGCAGAGCCGCACAGGCACATGGGCCACAAGTGGAAAAGCTAGACTAGCTCTCGAGAGACTAGCTGGCCGCCGAGCGCGCCTGCTTCGAGGGATTCAATTTGATGCTAAACTTAAGCTCCTCTGCACTCCTGTTGCATTTGAAGTTCCTCGACGCCTTGCCAGATTCGGAGCTATCGAACAGGCTTAGGAAACAGGCGATGGGCTTTTTGATGATGTTTCCAGCAGATTTCGAATGGTCGCTTGTTAGGTCTCCTATTTGAGCTGCACTCGGCTCGCCCAATTGGTGGCGACTCTTAACGCCCTCCTTGAGATCCTTATCGAAGAGCCAAGAATTTGACACACGATCCTGGAGCCGCAAACCGCTCATGTAATTCATTCCAACCCACTCAACGGCCTCCAGTTTGGTCTCGTTCTTCGACCACAGGCGAGCCTCCTTGATACTGTCCAAAGGTTTGCATAATTGCCACTTCTTGCTCTCCGCTGAGCCGTCAGTATCGCCCCCTCGGCATTGCTCCTCTGGAGCTTGTCTAAAAGTAACAAGGGCCGAATAGAATTCACAATCATCATCACCACCGCCCTGCTGGCCCATTTGCAATCTGGGATTCTGTTCTCTCAGTTGGGCCATAAAGGTGGACTTGATATAGTTGTGGGCGCTACTTCCTGGCTTGATCCTGTGCGACACTTGGATCAGCCTATCGTGCAATCTGTCTCCCTGCGGGCTGTTGAGCATACCCTCTGGTTGGAGGGGAATATGCAGATAGTAGAATTGCTTTTGGGTCGAGTTGCTCAACTCTTCCACCTGACTCTTGCGCGAGGCCACTATCACTTGGTAGTGGTACAAACAGGTGGACGATTTCGAGCCCGCCTTCATGAAATTCTGCCCTCGACTGAACTTGTCGGAGGGGACGCCGTCGTTTGGATTGGGCGGCTTCGACTCGTCAGGATTGTCGCCGTCGCCCTCCTCGTCGTTGAACTTGTTGTCATCGCACTCGCTCGGATCGGCGTCCTCTTCCTCCACAATTGGCTGGCCACTTTCATTGGCACTCGACCTTAGGGCTTGCCGACCGTAGAGACTGAGGCCCGCGTACACACAATGAGGGTCGTCGTCCAGGCAAAAGCCGCACTCGCCCGCCCTGAAGGCGGCCCATCCGCGGCACTGGAAGGCCATTGGGTAGCAGCGCTGCGAGTGGTCCTCGGCGGCCTGGCTCTTGAGCAAGGCCCTGGCCTTCTCCTTCCCGGAGCTTCCCTTTCCTCCATCCTTGGGTTCCTCGCCGACAAAGTCGACCAAAGTGTCGAGCAGAGTCTGAACGTAGGAGTGGGCGCAGGCGATGTCCGGATTGAAGGAGTCTTTGAAGTTTAGCTCGAACAGGTTTCTCGCTCTGCTTGCGAGAGTGGAACCACAATTGGGTTGCTTGTAGCCCCCATTCACGTACACATCATAGTGGCCACAGTTTTCGTTCAAACCAAACAAGGCGGTGTCAGTGTGTAGAGCTAGAACGAAATTTGCACTCTCTGGAGAGAGGCGCCTTGTGTCGTCCTTCAGCTCGCCCGACTGGCTGGCCACTCTCTCTTGTTGTTTCGAATTGCTCGTGAAACATGGCCCAGCCGGATCCAGGCCAGTTATGTGGCCAGTTCCGTTCACTGAGTAGCCGATAAATCCGCTTATGTGAGCGCCGAGCGAGTGGCCAATCAAATGGAAGTTTCCTCCATCCTTTTGGCCGCTCAAAGGCAACAGTTGTTGATTGATAAAGTCGCCTATCATTTGGGCCACATACTTTGTGTTGGTAACCGCAGCGCCATAATCTATGGGCAGCATAGGCTTAGCGCCGCCCGACCAGTCGACAATGAACACGTTTGCTTTCGATTGGTCGAGAATAAAGTCCTTTGTCCTGCACATCCAATTGTCTCCGTTCCAGCTGGACAGAAAGCCGTGAGTGATGATAAACGTCGGATACTCGCCCTTGTACAGGCCCGACTCAATCAGCCTGGCACGAGTTTCATTGTACTCGGCAACGAAACTGGTTTCATTGTTGGCCGCCCGCTTGGAGCTTCCCTCCGCCTTAGGATCCTCTGGCTCGCCAAGCTGTATTTGCAGCTCCACCGAGCAACCGCGAGTTGCGTTTGAGTGATTTTTGGAGGAAAAAAAGAACAACTTTGGATTGTCTTTAAATGACGGCTCACGTTCAACGAAACATCTTGCATCATAATCCCCATTCTGTTCCTCTTGAGGGGTGGAACTTTCACTCTTGCTAGTGGAGGAATCGCGTCTGATCAACATCAATTCGTCTGGCCTCTCCTCTGGCCAAACATTAGCACTTTGTCCTCTTTGTTGCTGTTGTTGTTGTGACTCGGCCGATGCGGGACCAATTGGATTGCTCATAGGAGCTCGTGTTGTCGAGGACTGCTGGAAGGTGGCCACTTCGGGCGAGTGTTGCCCACTGTCTGCCGCAACACGTGATCCAGACTGTCGATTTGAGGACCAAAATCTGCTCCCAAACAAGGACCCAAAACAACCGAAGCTATCCACTGGTGTTGGGCCAAGCGCTGCATTGCCGGCCAGCAAGAGCGCCACCACCGCTACCAAGACTCGAACTCTGCTCATCTTATCGCTCAAACTCTTTGATCCAAGCAACTTTGTTGTTGATTGGAAGGGAGAGCCAACAACTTTGTGGACTCAGCCAACTTGATTGATTTGTTTCAACGGAATCTCAAGCGCAGCTATATTTATCTAACAGGCGCCAGCCAACAGACAGGGACGAGCCGTCTGGCCGGCGAGCGGACCATCAACCGTTTGTGGAACTTTTCCCCCCTAGACCATGGGGCAATCGTCAAGTTCGTCTTGCATGATCACCGGCGTGTACGTGTTCGATATTTCCCCAGCGAGAGATCATCGGCAAGCGAAGTGTCAAAGGGTACAAACATGTAGAGCCATTGTTTCTAGAGACAATCATGAGTTCTACTAGTGCAACCAAAGGCTGGAGACGATTGGGGCAAAACGGAGGACAATTCTCTATCCATGTTACATAATGCGTTGAGTTGCCGCTGGTTGTTCTGTTAGAGGGTTTTACACTTGTTGTTGTTGTTGTTGCTGTCTGGCAATGTAAACTGTTTATGCGGTTGCGTCGAGCTTCAGAGTAGCTCCAATTTATGCTAGTTTTTTGTTCCTAGTCAATGCACTTTTTCTACCCCCTCCCCTTCCATTGAGACTGCCCTCGGGCTGCCGGTCTGCAGATCTTCGTCAGCGCAGGCGCCACTCAATAGAATTGATGTGGACATCCATCATGGATAGCAGATATCAAAAGATGAATACGAGCCCCGCTTGTCGGGAGCTCAATCGAGGGAGAGGCATGAAATTGTACACTGTACAATTAGGGTTTGTTGTTGTCTTTATTAGCTAGCTGAGACGATTGCGCTAGTGGTGGTGCTGCTTGCAGCCACCTTGTGGCACTCGATGTAGCGAACGAGCTGGTGTTTGTCGTTAATAGCGACTGGGCATAATAGACTAGAATATCTTGCTCGAACACTGTTCGGCCAGCCGATTTCCATCCAAAGATGATGTTTTCCAATCATGAGCCGGGAGGAAAACGACAGTCAAGGGGGAGTGGTAGTTGTTGATCAGAATGTTGCGTTTACGAGTTGGATTTTGTTCGTATGATAATGGCCAAGTAACAGGTTGTCGGGATTAGGGCAGATTTTGTTCGTTAGTTAGTACTGCATGCAATGATTTCATGTTGAAAGGGCAGTATAAATAGAGCAAACAAGCGCAACCACTTATCCATCTCCGTTCGAGCTCATCAGGCAGACAGCTCGCCAGGCAGACAGCTCGGCAAATCGCTAGACATTGATGGTGGTGGTTCCGTCACACGGAACTCGCGTGATCAATTGGAACGAAAGTGACCGAGCTAGATGGTGGTGGTGGTAATAGAGTGGTCTTGAAAGGAGTGTGAAACATATAATGATGGACGCTTGTCCGTGAGGAATGAGGAAAGACTAGATTATCATTATTCTCTCTCTACTTACTCGGGCGATATGTTGCTCATGTAGTTCACCTCAATTCGGTCGGCCAACACTATGGGATGAAAGTAATAGCTTAGGATCGACTCGGCCACCTTGACTGGCTGCTGGCTTGTGGTGTTGAGCAGCATGGTGATCTCGATGAGCGGCTCGTTCAAAATGGGCGCCATGAAGGGCATTGGAACGGGCGGATGCTGAGCCGTGAGATCGTTGGCAACTCGGGCCAACATTCTCGAGTGCTCCAGGAGGGAGAAACCCTTGAAGAAGTGCCCTTGGGCGTCGGTCAGTTTCACTGTCACATGGAGCATGTCTCGGCCGGCCGCAGTTTGGGCTCGATGTTGCATGGTTGCGGCCGCCGACACTAAGCCCCCAGTGTGCTGGCTCAGTTGGGGCGCCAACCGATTGGATGCCAGTCCTCCCGTTTGCAGCAACCTGGCCAGACGCGACTCGGCAATCAGGATCCGAAGTTGGTAATAGTTGACACAGAAGGGCGACAGAGCGCCAGTGCCCAGGAAGTAGAGCGGCATATTGAGCGAGCCGGCCGGAATGGCCTGGCCCCCGATGGGAATCTGGTCCACTGAGTCGAGGAAACGTTGGGCCGCCTGGTCAGTACTGGCGATGTTTTGGTGTGGCTGTTTCCCTCTGAACTGTGTCGTCTGGTTGTTGTCGCTAAGCTGCTGCAGAGACGAGCCTCCGCCATCAGTCCAGCCCTTAGGGTCGTCCAGCTGGCCGGGCGCCGTTTGCTGCTGCTACTGCGACTCCTCCTTGTTGTCGGCCTCGCCCTCCGATGGGTGGTCCTCGTTGGGGCTGGCGGGCGCCTCCTCGGCGCCACCCTCGTCCACACTGGCGTAGCTGTACTCTGGGCCCGCGTCGCCCGAGTTCGGACTCGAGCCCGAGCTTGCCAGGTGCTCCCTGAGGCCGCCCCGCAAGGTGACCAGACCCTCGGCGAGCACGGATCTGGTTTCGGCGCGCAACTTGCCCAGAGCTTGTGCAATCTTCACCCCCTGGTCTATGGAGAGCCTCTTGTCTGAGCGTCGTCTCAGCTCGTTGCCGCGCGTCTGGCCCACGATGTAGGCGGGCGCCCCGAACATGTCCCCAGCCAGTCCATTGTTGCCCATCGCTCCATCTGAGCCGCTCTGCCTATTGGGCGGCGCCTCTCTGGGCGTCTTCATCTGGCCGGAAGAAGTCTGGTGGCCACCGGCAAGACTCTGGTGGCCACTCTGCCTCGTGTCCGGCTCGGTGGGTGGTTTCTGCTGCACGTTTTTGTCGGACGAGGCCGCACTCTGAGCCGAGTGATCGGCCTCAGAGTGGGCGGTCTTGGCGTTGGAGTGGTCGCCACTGTCGAGCAATAGACTCCCGCTGGCGTACAGGTCCAGCGAACCTTGGGGCAGGTTCTCCAGGTGGTGACTGTAGCTCGTCTTGTAGGGAACTCTGGGCAAGCCGAACGAGTTTAGACTGCCGCCTGGCTGCATCAGTGAGTGAGGCACCGGCAGGGCGGCCACACTTGACCTCCTGAAGTGCATCCTAATTGGGGGCAGGCTCATGAGGCGGCACTGCGAGTTGATGGCGTCGCAGAAGCCGCACTTGCCGGCCAAAAAGCGGTCATAGTTGCCACAACGGTAGCCCACCATCTGGCACTGGTCAGGCTGGCTGCTGTGGTCGTCCTCGAACAGGGCCAGCGCCCTCAGGTGGCTGCAGGGGGCGAACTTGGCCGCCGGATCGAACAGCAGCGACACGGAGGAAGTGGTGGAGTTTTTCACCTCAGACTGGCCCCCGCAGCCCAGCTGGTCGCGGCCACCATTCACCAGGAAGTTGCTGTGCACCCCGTCGAGCGGATTGTCGAAGATGTTCAGCGAGACATGCACCGCCTGGGTGTCGAGCGCGTCGTCCGGACTCAGTCTGTACTGGGGCCTTGAGAAGAGGCGCCCAAAGCACAAACCGATGGGGTCCAGGTGCGTGATTTTGCCCAATCTGTGGCCGGCCGCGTTCAGCGCCTTGCCAGTGAATCCGGAAACGTGGCAGCCCAAAGAGTGGGCAATGATCTGGAAGTTTCCGGCGGGGCTGCCGCACTTCACGATGAGGGCGGAGAGGAATTTTGCTATCAGTTTTCCCACCACTTGGGCGTTCACGGCAGCTCTTATGTAGTTGGCCCTCGGCAATGGATTGGCCCCATTGAACCAATCGATGATGATCACATTGTACATTTGCGACCGAATCTTTATGTCCAAATCCTCCGTGAACACATAGTTGGTTCCATTGTTGTTCCATGGCCCTGCATCTGAGGCTTGGGCTGAAGCTTTGATGAAAGTCTCGATGGCCCGATCGTTGGCAATCTTGTTCAGGTCGAGAAGTCTGTTCTTGATGTTGGTTATTCCATCCACTAGAGTGTATCCGGCCAGGTAGCCGTGAATGAGCACGATTGTCTTCCTGTTTGGGTCGAATTTTGCATTTCCCACACACTCGGTGGCACTCGGATTGATGCTCAGCTCAAAGGGGACGTCCACGTAGTGTTCATTGAAGAGCAAGAAGCGAGGCACCAACAGCTCCTCCTTGTCGGGTCTCAGCAGAGCTGGACAGTTGACGGAGCCAAGTTTGCTCACCACAAACTGGGTGGTCACCTCGCCAAGTGAGGCCAAATTGAACCAATTCCGCACCCAGTCGATCAGCCGTTTCATGTCCCCGTCGGCCCCGATGGACTCCATCAGCTGCGACATCATGGGCACATTCACGCCCACACTTTGACGGTCCTCGATTTTGTTCACACTGTTTCCGCCCGTCGAACCGGAACTTGTGGTGCTAGTTGTCGTTGGCGGCAAGCTTACTCCAGAGGGCGAGACTGACGTGCCACTGGAGCCGTACTGTTCGTGCAGCATCTTCAGCAGCTCCATCACAAAGGCGCGCTTTTCCGACATCGTTGGTTGCTGTTGCTGTTGTGGGCCACTCGAGACAGTCTCCGACTCTGGATCGAAGCGACGGCGTTCCTCTTTTTGGGGCCTGCTTCTGGGCTGCTGCAGGAACTCGGCCGACTTGCTGGCTCTCAGCTGAGCCTCCTGGTTTCCGCCAGTCGGCAGGTTGTTTGGTGTGGCTCCGGGCGCGCCCGTTGAAACTTGAGGCAAATACTGGTGCTGCTCGGTGGGCACGCTCGACGCTTGGGCCACTCGCTGGGGCCACACACTGCCCATGACAAGGCCTGATATCACGATCATTGCAAATAACCCTCTCGACTGCAGAGCTCGTCTCAAGCCTCGAGACTGTGAGCACTTGGTGGCAAGCTCCATAGATGACTGATATGTTGACTGCTGACTACTTGTGGTTGCCCTGAGGCTTTCTTGGACCAATGCCATGCGCTTGTTCGCTTTTAATCTCTTCCGCTGAGGCATCTTATCGAAGTTTGATTGTGTTCTTTCGACAGGAGGAGATCTTGCCCGACTTTTCGGCCTTCGAGGTCTGCTTCTCTTTGGAAAATCTATCTAGAAAAAGAGCCAACTTTTGGACACTTGCACTTGGCTTGGCTTCTGGCGCCGGCTTGACATTTGTGCATCTGTTGAGCCTCTGCCTTTCTGCACTACTTGACCAGCGACACTTTTTGGAAAAACTCGCCAGACGATCATCATCAAGTTCCCTCATGGACTTCAAGTGCAAGTGCAAGAGCAAATTGACTCGAGCTAGTCTTCCTGTCTGGCCAACAGGCTCAGACAAACACGGGCAAACAAACGCAGTCTGACGCAACGGGCCAGACTGTCTCTGTTCCTGCCGGCCAAATGTCGCATGGTTAGCTAGATGCCATTAGGCTCATCCGGCACCGCTCGGCTCTTCCTCGTGCATTTTTCTTCGCCGAAGTGGCAGCATTGTACCATTACGGCACCATTACAGTGGCCACCACTTGGCCAGCGAGCCAGACAGCCGCCCATTGAAGCCTCTGGATTGGCTAGTTGTCGCCCGAGCTTGCCGACCACACCAAGCTAGTGGTCAGCCCAAGCTTCGTTAGGCCAGCTTGGAGTGAAGCAAAAATTTGGCAAGCCCAAAGCGGCGGAACAACGGCGCTTGGTTGCGAAATTTAATGAAGGCAACAGGAAAACGGGACCTAAGCGGCGGGGCAATGTGGGAAAGTGATAGAAAGTTTCCACCCTTCTCTGCTGGCCAACAGAGCTCTGCTTCGGCCCACAGGCTGAACACATTGGGCGGCGTGTTCCTGTGTGACCATCATGAGCTCGCCAGTTGCACTTGTTGCTGCAGCCGCCGGTCCAGCTCTGTGGATGTGCGGGATTGATGATAGGGCACAAAATGGAAATAGAAATGATGATCATCGTGTGCGAGCTAATCTCGGGCTTGCCACCACCAGTTTAGCCTCCTCAAGAGACGAGCAGGATAAATTAGAACCAACGAGGGAGGCGTGTTAGTGTTTGTACTTAGAGAGGAAGAGCTTGAAGAATAGCTTGAAGAGAGCGCTCTTGGTCTTGGGTCCATGTGAACAATGTTGTTATAATGTTCACAGAACCCATAGTGCATGATGGCGGCCGTAGAGCTTGGAAGAAAAAGTGCATTTTTGAGGAAAACAACCATTCATCAGTGGAGACAGTGAACGGGCAGTTGTATAAATAGTCTCACTTTACCATTGGCCAGCAGATGCTTGCTCATGGTGCTCAAAATGGTGCTCAAGTTGGACTGGCCGATCGCTGTCGGAAGTTGTCGCCCGTAGCTTAGCTCGCGGAAAGCATTGATCCAAGTTGAGTTTGAAGTGATCGGATACAAAAAGCTCGCCTGTTGCATCGTGGGGGCAAAAATGAACAACACTGGCCAGCGTAGAGCAAAATAAACGAGCAAAATCTCTAACCTTTCGCCTCTCTCTCTCTCTCTCTCTATCTCTTGCACACACAAATCCAATCGCATGCCACAATCATCCATGCATCCATGCAACCCGTGTGGCCATTTATCAACCAACTAATGGTCCGTTTGCTCGTTTGCTGACGGCGCAGTTTGCGCAAAACTTCCAACGATCCTGGAAAGGTGCGCGATCCAGTAACTGGATTCACCTGTCTCCATCATGCCTCGCTCAATGGGCACAGCGAGTGTGTGGGCCTAATCCTGGAGTCTGGCGCCTGCAAGCTCAACGCTGTCGACTACAAGGGCTCGTCGGCGCTCCATTTGGCCTCGTGGGCGGGCAACCTGCAAGTGGTCAGAGTGTTGCTAAACTTTGGCCGTTCGCGCAAACTGGAGACGAGCCGTCCAGATGGAGGAGGCACACATGTAAGTGAAACTGGTCCAAGCGAGTGGCAGGCCCAAGGCTTTGGCGGCGACCTGCTGCAAGCTGGCTCGAGTGCGGCGCGCGTTGGCCAGTTTCCCTTAGGTATGGAGGAGCATAAATCAGGCAGCCCAACGAGAAAGGAGTTCGAGCTGGAGTTGGGGGCAAACGAGTGCAATAGTGGTGGCAATGATCATGATATTAGTCATAATTCTGGCAATAATAATTATCTTCGTGATCGATCAGTTCAGCAGAGCGAGCCCACTACTGAGCGAGAGCTAGTTGGTGGCGCAAGTACCAATAACGCTGGCCATTTGTCGGCCAGCAACGGCCAGTTGCCCTTCGAGGAGATTGATATTGATTTGGTCAACAATGACAGTCAGACGGCCCTTTCGCTGGCGGCCCAATTTGGCCACAACGAGGTGGTGGCCGAGCTGCTGGCCCATGGAGCCAATTGCCATATCAGGAACAAGCAGTTTGAGTCGGCGCTCGACTTGGCCTGCTCGAACGGGCGGCTGGAAACGGTGCGCCTGCTGCTGGACGCATCGCCCCTGCTCGTAGCTCAGCTCCGACGCTCCCATGCAACAATTACCCTGGACGAGCTGCACGAGACCCAAAAGGGCAACAATAACGGCAACAACAATTTCGCCTCCAACTACGGCTCGCTGAGGACTGCCAGTGGTCAGTCCAGGCGAGACAGACCGATGTCGAGCTCGCTGGCGGCCAGCAAGAGTGGCAATAATAGCTCGGCGGCGGTGGCGGCGCAGCAGCAATCTAGTCAACAGCAAGGCAAACGCCAATGGTCCACACTGCTGCGCGGCTCGCCGCACAGCACGAGCGCCGCCGCGGCCAAAAGTGTTGCCGGCGCGCCAACAAGCTCGCCAGCCTGCGCCTCTCCCTTGCACCAGTGGTTCTCTCTGTCGCTGAATCAGCCACCAAGAGGCAGCTTCCTGGCCGCCGAGAGCAACTCCAAAGAGGCAGAGCAAATTCCCTTAGAGCAAACGAGGAGAGCCAGTGTGGCGCCAGTGCTGCCTAGCCAAACGTCTGGCCAGCAAGGTAATTCCCCATCACAGTTAGATAATTCAACCAGCAACAGCAATTGCCACCAAGACGACACCAAGCACCATGATGGACGCCAACAGGAACCACTGGCAACTAGTTCCACTGGCCAGCTGACGGCTGACAAGCAACTCCACCTGCTCGACCATTCGCCCTTGCATTTGGCTGTTAGGCGCAATCATTTGCATCTGGTCGCCTGCCTGCTGGCCAAGTACGGGGCCAATCTGTTGCAATTAACCAGCTTGGGAAGTGTCATGCACGAGTTGGCCATTTCGGCCAGCCGAATGGTGAACACTTCGAAGGTGGGACAAAAGGGCGATCTTGAGGGAGCAGTAGCAGGCCAAAGTAGAAGCACAATAACAAGCACAAATAATGCTCAAAACAACAACCTGCCCTTGCAACCAAATAGCGAATCATTGAGACAGAATTGTCTCGACATGTTTCAATTGTTTTGGTCGCACATATTTGCTCAAGTATGTTCTAATCAATTGCATCAGGCTCAATCAATGTGGGAGACATTTTTGGAGTTGAAAAATTCCCAACAAATGACAGTCTTCCTCCTGCTCGATCAGCTGAACACCATCAATGCCAGACAAGTGAAACAGTTGATCTACGAATTCAGCGAAACCAAACTGAAAGCGGCCACGAACAATCGCCAATGGCCGATGGAAAATCCTAGTCAACCTAAGGAATGCACCAATTTCTTCCACAACAGTCAACAAATAAGCTCATTCGTCACCATGAAACGAGCCCCAAAGAGCTCCGCTAGCGCAAGACAGTCCTCCGGCCAGGAGAACTCGATGCCTTCCCAGTGCGATTTGGAAACTCCCGCCGAGCTCAGAGGCGGCCGGCGAGACTCGGCCAGCTTTCAGGCCAACTTCAGCGGCACCCAGACGATCGACCGGCGCGCCATGCTGGCCCAGAGACGCACGGGCGACTCGCTGGGTGGCCCGCAGGCCTTCGTGGCGCCCCAAAGGTCTGGGCGCGTTCTGGCCGAGCTGCAGGAGCGCGCGCCACAGTCTCAGGCGAGCGGGCCCGCCAGCATGTCGGCCACCAGTGAGCAGCAGCAGCAGCAGCAGCACGAGCGCCAGATCCAAAAGTTGCTCCGCGACTTCAGGTGGCAGTCCATGCAGGCTGGCCAGCAAGCAGTTGACGAGACCTACAACAGACAAGTGGAGCTGGAGCGCCCGCACGGCCAGGCGAGCTCCAGCTCGTCCTCGTCCTCCTGCTCATCAAGGGCCCACGAGCGGAAGCGGCGCTCGTGCAGCAGAGACCTGGGCTCCTTGTTGTCGGAGGCGCGCGAGCGCCAAGCTCACTTGGACCAGTTTCCGGCGGCTCCCCCGGCGAGCTCTGGGCAAGAGCGGCCGCGCCAGCAGCACCAGCTTTACGAGGGGCAGCAGTGGGCCGAGCCGGTTCAGCACTTGGTGCGCTCGCAGACAGACTGCAGCCAGCTGATGAGCAGGTCGTACGCGCTTGCCGGCGAGCTTGGCGCGGCGAGCTGCAGGCGCGAGCTCGACGCCCAAGAGTTGATGCATTTCGCGGCGCTCGAGTTGGACAGACGCGGCTCGCAACTCGCAGCACAGGGGCCCACCTCGACGCCCTCGGGCCCAATGCAGCAGCAGCAACAACAACTGGAGCTGCTCGAGTCGTCGGGCGCCCTCCAGCAGCAACTGATGCAGGCCAGTCAGAAGCAGGCGTTGCAACAGCTGCAGCAACAGCAGCAGCCCCTGCGCCACGCCCAGCAACACTTCGACAGCAGCACGCTAGATAGACGCACCATCAACAGACACTACCACGTGTACGAGCACGAGTTCTACCCGCCCCGGCTGCTCGAGCGGGCCCAAGTGGTGCAGTCGTCGGGCGAGCCGCAGCTGAGGCAGCAGCAGCACCTGATGCACACCGGCTCCATCGCCTCCGATTTGGGCGCCCTAAGCTGCGACTCGAGACAGCTCCTGCAAAGTGGGCGCGCCGGAAACAGGCCGCCCAGACAGCAGGCGGTGGCAGTGGTTCCGCCCATGCGCCAGGCGCAAGCGGCGGGCGCCCGTCCCCTCTCGTTCAGGGGGCCCCGCTCGCCCAAGCAGCAGCAGCCGCCGCCGCCGCAGTACCAGGCCCACCAGGAGCACAGGCTGGCCGCCCTGCAGGGCAGCCTGAGGCACGACAGCAGACTCAGTCTGAATGTGGAGCCCTCGTTTGGGCTGGCGGGCGAGAGTGAGCCGCGCGGCCAGCAGAAGCAACAGGTGGGCGCCCACGAGAGACTGTCGCAGGGGGCGCCCCACTGGGAGCTTGAGCACCGGCGGGGCAACCTAATGCACGGCAGCCAGAGTCTGGAGAGCCGGCTGGCCGAGTCGGGCGACGCGTTCGAGCGCACCCGCGAGGCACTGATGCGCGACATCGAGCTCATGATCGGCACCGAGCTGCTCAGCCCCAGACGCGCCACCCTGGCCTCTCCGCTCGCCCCCAGGCCACACAGCGGCAACCCCTCTTCCGGCTCCTCCTCCTCGCAGGGCTCCTCCATTTTGACCGGCGTCTCGCTCGACATGGACCTGCTGGGCGAGCGGCTCACAGTCAGCGGCACCCGCATAACCCTGCCCCCAGAGGAGCGCCTCCATGCCGCCCCTTCCGGCGCAGCTCGGCCGCCCAGACCGCCGGCGCCCCAGCGGCGCCGCCAGCAGCACCTGGCCACAGTCTACGACCAGCCCAGATGGCGCCCGGGCGGCGAGCATGGGCAGCAGCAGCCTGAAGAGACCGGAAACGGAAGTGGAGCCATGAGGCAGAATCAGAGCCAGCAGCGCGCCAGCAACTTGGCCTCCAGCGAGCCGCCCAACGAGAGGCCGCCCCCGCCGCCAGTTTGCACCCCGCTCAAGGCGGCAGCGCCCAGGCCGGCCGGTCTGGGCCACTCGGGCTCCTCCAGCTGCTCGTCCTCGTCGTCGGCGAGCTCGACGGCGAACGAGCTGCGCGCCATGCTGGCCCTGAGAGGCGCCGGCCAGGCGAGTCGAGAGGGCAACCCGGACGAGGGTTTGGGTCTGCTGCAAACAGCGCAGGCGGCGCGCCGCCAGCCACACGAGGGCGCAGAGCCTCGCCGAGCGCACTGGCACGGCGACCAGACGCACAAGCAGCAACAGGCGGGCCAGCCAGACGAGCGAGCTCGCCAGCAGGCGCCCCAGCTTAGCTCCGCCAGCGAGCCCAACGACTCGGGAGTTTGCACCAGCAACTCGCCCACCAGCATGAGCCGCGACTCGGAGGGGCCGCCCAGCAGCTCGGCCAACCAGCTGGGCGCCCATTCTCACCAAGCCGAGCAGCAAGCCCACTTCCGGCCCGCTCAAGACGCCCGACTCGAGTGGACTCTCGAGCTGGACACAAGGTTGGGCGACAGTCAAGGGCGCGCCAGTGGCTCGCCGGAAACGAACGCGGCCGAACCAATTGGCGCGCCTGCACCTCCCTCGCCGAGGACTGCCCAAATGTGCATCGAGGAGGCCCTCATGCCTCTGGATCGGGTAAGTGTGTGCAGACGCATCTTAGCGACCCACCTAAGTTCATTCCGACCTATTTTGGTTCCCCCTTCAGTGCCCATCTTCGACACAGTCCCCCCTTTGTTCAAGCCCCTCCTAACCAGCCCGAATGTGCCTCCCTTTTGGTTCACCAATCCTCAAACCCTTCGTGTGGCCACCACCCAGACCCAAAGCGAGCAACTTGGGTGCCACACTTTTGCCGCCGGGAAAACTCGAGCGCCGCCGCCCACAGAGCCTAGCGAGCACTATGCTTGCGCGCTGCTCTCGTCGCATGGGCTCCCTAGAAAACAGAACGCGAGCACCCAGCTGGGGCCCCTCCTGAGACCTCGAGCCCATTCCGGAAACGGGACAGTCTTGCCCCCGTTGCACACTGTCTCGCCCCAAGAGCCCGACTACGAGAACTGCTCGGTGTTCGCGGAGGTGCGCCGGCCGCAGACAGACACTGGGCCCGCCGGCCAAGGCGCCCAGCTGAGCCACATGAACCAGCTCCTGATGCTGGCCACTGCTTGCCCGACGGGCTACGACTCAGACGATTACGCGGCCTCGAGTTGCGCCGACGAGCTTCCGCCGGAAGTGCATCAGGCGGCCCAAATGCTTGCTCGAACAGGGCGACCTCGGGGCAGACTCGACGAGGAAGTGTCCATCTCGAGTCTGTCGGAGAGCGGCGCCAGCGACTGCGAGCTTGGCGATGATGATTGTGTCGCCTTGAGGTCGAACGAGCTCGAGCTCAAGGGATCTAAGGTAGCGGAGCCGAAACAATGCAAAGAGATTCTAGTCAAGATTGTGGTCGATGAACAGGAGACCAAAAGTAGGCCCAGCGAGACGGACGCAAATGGAGGAACGAGAGTGTTTTATATCAGCCCAGTAGTAAGTGATTGTTCAGTTTAGATTATTCCTTATTCATTTGATGATCGTTTATGATTATGTTTATACCATTTTTACACCACCCAAACTGATGTGAGATATTCAGCTTTCGTTCAGTTTTCGTTCTCATGAAAGCTGTAGAACATTTAGTTGAATGAGAAAGTGACCAAATTGAAAGTGTTGTTCCGATGATTTCAACTTAGTTCTAATCGCCTGTCCTAACTCCAAATGAATGCTCAAATAAATGACAAACGGCAGGAATTCAACAAGATCTCCGGCAGAACTCGCGAAGCCGAAACTCTGACCGACGAGGAACTGTGCGCAACTCTGGACAAGGATTTGGGCATGATCAAGTTCACCTTACGCAAGAGACCTCTGAAACCGGTGGGCCAGCTTGGTGGAGTGGCCACGAAGCTTGGCGAAAAGTGTCCAATTGGAGGGGACGATTCAACGGCTGCGCCTGAGACAATTGCGGGCCCAAATGTTGACACACTACAGTCGCCAGCTAGTGTCGAGTTTAGGGTTACAAGCCAGGCCCAGAAGAGGAGCAAGATTGTGCTCGAAGCGGAGAACAGTGGAAGGCCCAACAAGGAAGCGGAGTCCAAATTGGTGGCGGAGAATTGTGTGAAAGATTGTCCCGCCGTCGTTGGAGATTTTCCGCCCGATGGGAAGCCAAGCACGATGAGCTTGCGGCAACAATCATCGGTGGAATCAAACGAAAGTGTTTCCATGGACCAGAGCCACTCGTCGAGCAGCTCGTCGGCCATGTCCATCAAGTCAATTGTGTCGCTCAAGAATCCTCCACTCAGCCTGCAGCCCAAGTGCATGCCAGTCCAAGGGAACGATGCTGAGAAATCCAACCAGATCGATCATGTCACATCGGCAACTGATGATGGCGGAAAAAAGACCTCCACTGACATGGGAAAGGAGGAGCCAAAGGATGTGAGCTGTCCGAGTGGTGTGCAAGCAGAAGGTACCAATCAACAGGCCATCGAGCGCAAGGAAAGCTCCGAAAGGAGAAGAGTTGCAGTGAACAGTGCAGAGCCATGGGCAGAAAAAACATTAACGTCTCGAAGGAGTGGCCACTGGCCAAGCTCTGATGATGGTGGCTCAAATTGCTCGCCACTTGCGACTAACCAAAAGAATGGGAGCGCAAATATGACCAGTTATGTGGACGAGAGTGCATTGCAAACAGCCGCACGGAAAGAATCATCAATCTTGCAGCCAGCTAATAGTGCAAAAGAGGAGCAACAGAAACGCAATTTGTCAAGCCAAACTCAACCACCAATTGCAGCCTCTCGACGAACAATCAACAAGTTTCCACCCTCGTCGATACCGAAAATTATAGCGCAACCTTCAGACCAAGCCAAAGGAGATCGTTATTCCAAACCACCGATAAGAGCGCTTCAGGGGCAGCAGAGATTACCCTCCGAAAGAGACACAAACGACAACTCGACCAAAATGACAGAGAACACCGGCCCAAAGGATGTCATCGCCCCCATTCAGGGCTCCTTCGTCTCTGGCAGACGTCCAATCTGTTGGCCTCCACAAGCTAAGCAACAGGCTGCTGAGGAAAGTTCTGCCATCAAGACATCGTCAACAAGCTCGGACACTGGAGAAACTGGAGCGCCTTCGGCAGACAGTACAGTTTATCTAAAGGATATCGAGAAGGAGCGGGTTCACAGTTCAGCTGAGGCCATGGAGGTTAAGGTTGGCAGCCAGAGTGACGTCGAGCCCAAATTGGAGTCCAAGACCTATGATCAAATGGTTCAATCTTCCATGCAAGACAACAATAACAATGCCGACAATTTGGTCAGTGAATTCCATCCAAAGGGATCACAGAAAGCGGCGGAGAGCACAAATCCTGCCAAACAGGAGACTGGGCCCCCCTCGCCAGTGGGCCAACCGAACTTTGCCACTCTCAAGTCTTCCTTCGAAGCCAAACTGAAGCAGCAGCAACAAGAAAGTCAGACTGGCCCCAAGAGATCACTGCCCATGGTGCACAACAAACCACAGCCCCCAGTGAAGCCCAAGAATCTGGTGGCTGCGACAGTGTGCAAGTTCAACAAACAATCCGAGATCAATTGATCAGAAGCAAAGAGTCTCGGACTCGATGTTTTGGGCCTTCCGAAACGCTTGGCTTACACACTTGGAGTCTGCTCGATTGGAAGATCAATCGGCGTGATTTGGGTCCAATGGCGATGAAACGATCATAAACCGTCATCTCACTCATTGCAATACGAAAGGAAATCATTACGGCAATTGAAATGGAACTAGACAGTAAAATTGTGTCCGAGGTTCTTCTCGTGACTCGCCTGTTTTTGAAGTCACCCAAGGCAAACAATCATTCATTTGTGTATTGGATGAATCCTTCTCTCGAGAGACCATCTTGAATGGATTTCTTTTTTGCTATTCTCCTCTCTTTATCGGGCCCTCAGCAGCACTATCACATCACGAGACAAGATCCGTCTGCCCTTTTGCTCGTTAGCCTCCCTTTAGGCCTGTAGCCTGATAGGTACTTGAGCTGCTTCTGATTGAAGGCACCCTTTCGTTTGTCCCTTATATAGTCTATGGTATCTTCGTACTTCATGCCCAACTCCATCAGAGCCAAAGCGACCAACACTGGACCCCTGCCGAGACCGGCAATGCAGTGGACGGCCACACACGAGCTCGGGTCGTCGTCGTTTCGTCTCTGTATGAGGTCGAACCATTTGTCAACGATCTCTTGCGGTGGTGGTGAACCGTCATCGAACTGCCAGTCGTGAACCTCAATACCGGCCTCATTCAACAGGTTGCTCTTGTAGGTTGGCTCGCAAACTCTGATCACATCTTTCACATTGCGTCTGCCGAAGTGCTCGATCAGCTGGGGCACTGTTGCATCAGAGGGCCGATCCATGATGATAAAATTCACCCCCCTGAATTGGAGCTCGGAAATTCCTGGTTTCACCAAGTTCGACATGACTCTCCAATAGAGAAACTCAGCTAAACTAGTCCACCGACTGCATCTATCGACTAGGCGAATTCAGATTGCCGCCCACCTGGAAGGCTTTCGAAGCGTTGAGGTCAATGGATCCCAAGAGAACGAATTCCGGCCTCTCTCCTTTTGGCCCTCGGAGTCAGTGTCCTCCTAATCCTTTTGGGCAAAAAGTTCGGCCCTTAAGGTGTACAAGCTTACCTCTCTGAGGGTTGCTTTTATGTATCCAACTTGATATGGTAAGATCAGATTAAAACTCTTGAGCGTCATCGATTTCAGGCGCCTATTGGTCCCCCAAGATGGCTGCTGGCCGTCACTACTCGTAAAAAGTGTCCTGTTTGATCACGTCACAATACATCACCTCCACATCCAATACGCATCTTCTCTTGGATAGAAATCTTGACTAAATCACCTCATTCACCAGAAGCAGGCTGGTAGGCCAATAAAACGAAACAAAACAGCCGTACGATAATGAATCACACGACAATCCGATGTGATGCCACTCTCAGGCAATTAGTAGGCTAACTAACCAATTCACGGACTAACTAGATTGAGTCAGTAAAAATGTAAAGAGTTGGAGTGTGGTATGTAGCTATCTATTTGGCCAACTGAATAGATCGAGACCTAGAGCAGCGCTTAGCTCGTCATTCATGTTTGAACAATACTCTCATCAGATTGTCTGACGCCAGAAGGGAATAAACCCTTCTGTAAACTCTTTTCGAACTTGGTCTTAAACGTACAACATGGACCGCCGTCACACGGCCCATGAGGCAAGGCTTTAGTGTTTGTTCATGGCGTTTGGCGCAACCTGTAGTGTCTAGACCAAATGAGCAGCTTAGAGATTATTACATGAGATAGATACTCTTCGCTCGCCCGCTTTCGCTATGGCCCGCCGCAGACAGGGTAGTTCAGGTGCTATGTCTGTGTCGAGAGTCGCTTTCAACTGGGTTGTTTGCTAACTCTTCTGCCTAGCTTGGCGGAGAGTTAGCAGTGTGCTCGGCTAGCGCGTCACAACCGCGGTGTCACCGGCGTCTCGACCGAGAGAGGACAACAATCCACTGGAGATCGACTAATACCAAATAACTGGGGCCACTCCTTTATGACGATAGCCAGCACTTTTTAACAATGTTAACCGTCTGGTGGTAAAATACGACTCTAACAGTGCAACTGCTCACTGCTTGGGACTCTCCGTGTCCTGAGATGCAACTGCGGTGAAAGGTCTTCGACTCTCATTCTCGCTCTTGATAAACCGAGGCGGTCAGAACAAAGAGTAATCACAGTAACATTGAGGACTACGCATGTAAAGATTCCACGAGATGAGTTTCATTTCATCCTGATGGATAGACAATGTCTCGCGAAAATTTTGAATTCGGTCGGCCTTGCAGCTCAGATGAATAGGTAGATCTTTAAGTTTGCAGCCGGGCCAACAGGACAGCTTAAAACTGAAAATTAGGGAAACATTATCGCGACAATCTGACCCCGCAAGGCATAGCCTTTTATGAATCAGATAGGATCGAGCTGCGCGTCCTGGTTGAATTGATATCTTCGACTAGAGTTTAGAGGAAATCGAGCTTTTTTGTTGTGTGAGCGACGGGGACATGGGATGGAATAAACCATTCACTTTCCTATCAGAAAGGCAAAACTATTGAGATCTCGTAGTAGAGAGTCAAGTAGTAGAGACTAGTAGAGGAATATGTTAGGCAAGTTGGCCAATATATGATTTCTGACCAACCGTGGCGCTATAAGAGTGTCCATTGAGACTTGGGCTTTGAAGTCTAGCTTAGAAGGTGATCAGGAGTCGAAGGATTCAACTGATGGCAGGTGCGGGGGTGCCACAACTACCTCTCTAACTCGTCTGGATTAGTCTTCACTTGAGATGCCGTACTCCTCGCATCGTCTCAGGTGGTTACCTGAGACAAGCTAAAGACAGAAAGGGGACCAACGAAAGCTTGCATCAGGCGAGCACGTGCTTATCTCAACAGCTCGTTACAAGATTCTATCATGCAATCTCATCTTTTGCAAACGGCAGACATTTTCTTCCACCCCGGGCTCTGAAGACAGGCTCTGCACGAAGAGCTGCTCGAGATGTCCATGAGAGAGCAATGTGCCGGAGTTCAGAGCGAGAGACCAGCCTAGACATTCATCTCGACCAGGTTTGCGACTGTCAGGCGAGATATCTCGGCCGCAAATTACGTACACGTTACCTAATCCATGAACTTGATCAGCCCTCATTTACGACTGTGCATGGCTAGGGTTACTGGGACTGTGGAAGGAGACGAAGATACATATATTCTTCACGCAGTAGAACATTACACATGAAGCCTCCACATGATTAGGCGTAACTTGTAGCACCACTAGCCTTTACGAGGTTCAATCTGTCGGCTGGCGAGAAAAGAGGAATCTAAAAAGTAGGGAGACGGAGAGAAACTTGCCAGACATCTGACAAGTCTAGAATTCAAAACTGGATGCCGCAGGCCACACGCTGTTGAATATATCTCGGTGGCAGTCTAATGAAGGACGGGTTGCCCTCTTGTTGAATCGCGGCGCGGGCTGAGCAAGTATCTCTCCATGATGTTGCCAAGGGAATGATTCTTGGCCTTAGGAAAGAACTATGATGCAACGTTTGCCTGAATATTTTACCCGTCCTTCCCCTCTAATTCATCTCGGCAGTCCATAGGGCTCCCTAGATTATAATGAAGCACTCGTTCGTTCAATTCCCAACACAAAGTTGGTTCCTTCCTTCCGTGTTAACGCAAACCAGCCTTGAGGTTGAGAGGCAAAGGTTCAAGCCAGTCCTTTCTCAACTCGAAGACCATACGTTTGATTTCCTTCTCCTGGCTTCCGAGTGGCACAGTCAGCTCCAAATCCTTGTCGTCGAACTATCCGAGAGTTCTCAACTAGCCACAGGAAGAAACTCTATCTATTTCAGATTGTGCTCTTCTAAACCAATTTTCTCGGGCCCAGTTTAGTGATTCTGCTTGGTCGGTAAGATACTAGATCAGCAGGTGTCAGCCCTAGTGGGATGCAGCATCATAGAGCTGGTCGGATGGCTCGAAAGCAAGCAGAAGGTGCGCTCTGTGGGCTTCTGGTGGCGCTCTTTCTTCTACAAACGAGCGCCTCTTCGAGTGGGCAGACTTGCCAAAATCGATTGGCCGATTCAAACTCAAGCAATCAAAAGGGCCAACATGTTCCAATGATCCTGGAACCTGATCATCAGGAACCGCAACTAGAAGCGTGCCTGCCTGGTTCAGTGGGCCATCAAAATGGCCAGGATCCCACCTCGGCGACTGGAAACATTTATCCTGCCCCAGAATTAGATCTCAAGAAGAACAGGAAAGTTGGGCCTGCATTTTGGCGCTGGCTCTATGTGCAAGAATTGAGGCAGGAGTTTACCTTGCTTCGGCGAGAGAAGACAATGGACGAAAGACTATCCAATATAGCTTATACGACATCCACCTCAAGAACCAAGATGATCGACTATCATACATACAACACCGGCGACAAGAAACAAGACATACTACTTGAACAACAATCAGCCGGCTCGAGGGTCGACGATAAACTTTGTGATAAGCATCTAAAAGAAATGGCCGACGATCTGAACGAATTGGAAAAGATTGTAGCTTTGAAGCGATCGAATGCAAATGACCAGTTTGAAGAGAAACATTATCGCCTCGCTCGAGTTCTGGATTCATTTGGGCATTACGAGTCGGGTTATTTCAGTGGTCGAACCCACTCTTTAGGCTCGTGGGAGCAGTGCATCAAGTCGCAACAGGTTCTTTCCAAAGAGGGAGCGGTGCCACGAGAGGAAGTCCAACAGCTAGTGGATTCCCGGTTCTGTTGGGCCAAACTGAGCTTGGCCAAGCATCTGCACCCAAGCTTAGCACAGAGAAGACCGAGCAAGTTTGAGTCCTCCTTCACAGGTCTCCAAGTAGGGGTTTGCATACCGGCTACTTGCCACTCACGTAATTTCCACACCAACAGAAATAGACGTCTCCTGCAGAAACTGATCGACAGTCAATTCAAATTGCCGCGTTCCATTTATGTGGACGAAAATCTTCAACTGGACTCAGTGTTTTGCGACGTCGACAGGGACAGTCCATTGTTTGGTTTGCCCCTATCTGGTAAGCTGTTCTTGGCGTGCCTTGGTGCATATGTCTTGCTGACGATTTATGCTACGAAGAAAGTGGCCGAACTCGAATCATTTGAGAAGCATCAGGCTGAAGATGGTGAAACAAAAGTAACGCAAACCATCGAGGAAGCAAGCGAGAAGACTTCAAGAAAAGTGGAACGGCCGGAAAGGCTAATCGGTGTGTTTGAATGCCTTGATTTAAGAGCATCATGGAGGGAATTGATTGGGTGCGACTATAGAATTTTTCAAGCAGGCAGTATAGATATCAACTCTTTGAATCCAATTCGTTGCCTCGCATGTGTCACAGTTGTCTGGGCGCATGAGATGATGTTGAAAAGCTCACACTCGATGGGCTTCTTGAGGGATTTAAACAATTATGAAAACAAGGTGCAAGGACCCATCTCATTGATCATTTCAAACCTAGTGGACACTTTTTTCACCATCTCAGGCATTCTCATGGCTTACTTTACGCTGAAAGGGATTAGGAGAGCTAATGGAAGGCGAATCACAGCGGTGGCCGACGCTAAGCAGGAGAGACCACCAACGAATTTGCAACTTTCAGAAGAAAACCAATCTAGTCACCAGGTTAAATTAGAAGACACAGACACTGCAATGCGACTGCGATTGATGGTTAACCAATTCGTCAATGGGATTTTCCATATCCTTCGAGCTAGATATCTAAGATTGGTACCCTTGTTCGCGATTGTCTACTATTTCAAGCGAACTGTCGTTCTATACATGGGCTCCGGCCCCTTTTGGGACTATGGTTTCAACAAGGAAACCTATTATGGTGCCTGCCACAGAGAAAACTGGCTCACTCCATTCATCTTCTCTACTTCGTCTCTACCTCTATCGAAACAATGCCTCATGCAGTCTTGGTCAATCTCGAGCGATATGATTTACACCATTGTGATAGCGCCCATTTTGATCATAATGTCGAGAAGACCCAAATTGGCCATCTTTATGGGGCTCTCGTTGTGCGTTATTTCGGCCATATTCACTCTTGAGGCGGCCTCTAGGTTGGATGATGAAGACGATTTCCTGCTGAAAGACCTATCAGCTCCGGGCGTCAGTCTCACGGTCAACAAGCTAAGCTATATAATCACAGGATTGAGATTCAGGATATACCCATCGATTGTCGGGATGATAGCTGGCTATCTGATGTCTAAATGTGAATTTTCCGATCAAAAGTACCAGTGGCCGATATGGTTCACAGGACATGCAACAATCGGCTCTTCGTTGTATTTGGTGAGCTACATTACATTAACATTATTAGGTCCTTCCTTCAAAGATTCAATCAGACCGTATCACATGTACGTGCTTCCCTTTTTCATCACCCTAAACCGTGTCCTCTGGGCAACGGCGAATGCAACAATATGTTTGCGCATGATGACAGATTGGAAGGACACCTCTTTGATTAGAACGTTTCGCAACAGGTTCTGGTACTCTCTGGCCAAGCTCAGCTATGCGCTATTACTCATACACTATGAGCTAATCATATGGGAGGAGAACGAGACGAGCACACAGGTCACCACACGATGGGCCATAACGCGGTCAGTTTGCGTCGTATTGATGCTGGCCTTACCAATTTCCATCTTCCTGAACGTCTTCATTGAAAATCCCATGGAGAAACTAGTGCGAAAGTATGTGTTAAACAAAAGACCCTCAAGTTCAGATAAAGTACACGGCCAATAAGTAGAGCCGGAGAAAACTCAGGTAGAAAGATCGACGGTCGCGAACCTGACCAAGCACGAAAGGTGGTGGCAGTCAAGGGTCCGCTTGCTTGAGTGACTTTGTGTGCATGATTGTGCCTCTATCTGTATGAAATCACGACTAGATGAGATTCTAGGCGAAATTGTGTCCGTAAATCTCGTAATTTCTCCATCATTCGTCCAGCTTGATTGATTGAGGCTCATAAGGGCGCTAAATATGTAGCTCCAATTTCAGGCTACTGTGAGGTAACTTGTCTCGTCGATCGAGCTCTAGGAACTGAGTGGGCGCTTGAACTTGGCACGGCATGACAAAATCGAGACGCCCTGTTGACAATTCTCGATGTAGAGTTTACAGTATAGATTCTAAGCGTATCGAACCTAGAGGGTGCGCCCTCGACCAAGCTTGATAGGGCTGAAATTGTAGAATGATCTGGTGAAAGTTGAAATTGAGGACTATCATCCCGTCTAGATGATCTCAGACAGAAGCTCCCCATCACGAAACAGCCAGAGGGAGCAATCCCGGCTGTCGATTACTCTTGGCTAGATAGGGTGGTCCGAACTTTTGTCCATTCCAAAGATGCCTCATCTTTGTAGACGGTGAGGTGGCCTACCGAATGCCATTCATGGGGCAGCGGGAGCAGTTGAGCAGGATGTGGTTATGGGTCGCGAGTTTCGTGCAGTTGACTCAATGTGTCCGAAAGAGAGTCCTACGGCGAGTGTGTTGATGATCCCCATTCAAGTTATCTTGAGAAAAAGAATACTGGGCACAGCATCGACCAGGAGATTGCGGACCGGGACTCCCCATGTTGCTAGAGCGACGAAAATAGTGGGCGCTTTAAATGACCCGTCCAATTGTGATAAAATTTTGCCATCAATGAGACCCTCCTTCGCACGCACAGGTCATCGCGATACTTCGGAGAAGACTTCAGCAGAAAGCAGAAGCGGTCAGGTCGGGGTATATAGTAGTGTTCATAGTCGCGAAAACAAGGCGACACTCACCATCCAAGAATAAAGACTGTTTCTGACTATTGGATCAGGCTGACCAGGCTACATCTGAATTAGATACTCTCACGGAAGATATATATCTTTCCCAATCAGATCTGGAATGCGCTGTGCTGCAGTGAACCGCTGTATAAGTTCTTCGCACGTGGCCACCAATTCAAATGTCTCACTAGCCTCTTTCCCCTTAGTCGATTTGCCTCAAAATTGAGCACTATTGTTAAAATCCACATCATGGCTCTCACATCAACTCAATTAGATGCCATTCACAAGCTTGCAGTTAGATCATGTTTGGTCTTCGGAGCTCTAACTTTTGGCTATACGACGGTGTCCGTTCTTAAGGGTGACGAGGAAGACACTGGAAGGAACCCCAATCAGGATATGTCATCGACACGCAACAGTCAAACAGCTGAAGGGATGGAAGATTTATAGATTACAAAAAGTTTTCAGTATTTTATACCAACTGTTCCTAAACAATAAATTAGGGCATCATCTTTGAGATCAAAATCACATCAGTTCAGTCATCAACTCGTCTTCTTTTTCTGAGCTCTTTTTGTCTCTCGAGCTCTCGTTGAATTATAGTTGCATTCAACTCATATGAGCTGGCTATCTCACGCTCCTCTGCCTCAGCCTCTTCTTCTTCCATTGTCGAAACAGTCACCGAGGCGAACCTTCGACCGCTACTAATTTCAGTCTTCCTGACGCCCCTCGAAGACGTTGATGGCTGGCTGGTAGACTCGGAGGCTGTGCCAGCAATCTTGGCCGCTAATAGTGGGTTCCTGGGTCTGATGTTCATGGCTTTATTGACAATGAATATAACTTCTGAGGTTAGGGAATGTTTATAGAAAACCCAGAGATTGCATTTCTTACATTTTAGTCGATATTGCTTCTCTATTTCATTGTCACTCCATTTTACGTAGACTATATCTTCCTCTCCTAGAGGTCTCTTGTTGTCGATGCAAGAAAGTTTGAAATTGTTTCTTCTTGAGTCTATAACTCGTGAATTGTCGCGCTTCCTCAAAGGCAGTTTATGTATCTTACCGTCGAGAATGAGTCCTATTTGACCACACCAACAGTAGTAGACGGTAAGCTCTCCATCCTCTCTAGAATCGGATCGTTGGTCCGTGCAAACGATGCTCCTAGAGACAACTTTCGGCATGATTGGTCGATGGTCATGGAATCGATAGAGGGTCTAGATCATCTGTTCTGGTGCAACGCGACTGCCCGAGGCTGGGCAATGATCAATCGCGCACCAGACAAATCCTGCAGTGCAGGACCTGCACGCACGTCAACCACGTGGACCGCTAGACACCAACTTGGGCCATTGCGCTTATACCATCCCAAACTATCATTTTCTCGACATTTAGCCTCTTTGGATTTAACAAGCTTTCAGTGTCTATCAACATGTTTAGATTAATCGGAACGTTCAGGAGTTGCGCTTCATCGAGTAGATATGGGTTGAGTCTGTTACCTCTCAATTGTGAAGTAACTTCTAGCTTAGCGGCAGCACATGGCGCTAAACTAGGGCCGACATCAAATCCATCTCACACCAGTTATCCCTGCACCCATTCACGTACTCTATTCACAGAGAATGCTTTGGGGCTCGTATCTTTAGAGGATATGAGAGAAAAAAGGCGACAAATCTTCTCTGGTCCAGCAAAAGACCGCTATCTGCAGAGATTGAGATCATTCCTCGAAGAGGGCAAAGCCGGCAGTATCATCAAAGAGGATCTCATCAATCTCATAGCGATTGCCGATAATGCTGAAGATCTAGACTTATTAGAGAACTTAATTAAAGTCTGTAACGATCTTTTCAATGCCAATGATCGTTGGGGGGTCTCAGTGATGCGTCTTTACTACAAGATGAATGAATCTGAAAGGGCATATAGCCGTTTAAAAGATGAACGGTTTGGAGACTTCTTCAACCGATACTCTTGTTATAAGATTCTGATGGTCATGGAGTATGATGCCGGTAACTATGATAAAGTTATTGAATTGTTCGATTTAGGACGGGAGAAATTAACGGATCCAGACCCAGCTGCGAAGTATCGAAATGGTGACTTATTTCTGTTAGCTATGGCCTCTTTTGCGAAGATAGGCACCAGAGAAGCATTCGAAAAGGCTACAAAAATGTATGAAGAATTCTTTCAGAACTCAGGATATGTCGGCCTCAGACCCACTGCTCTGATCGCTTATTTGGCGCTTAACAATGACGAGCCAGCTAAGGCTATCAGTTTGATCTCGAATAAGCCAGCCAACTCTTACATTGCGCTGAGGCAGATGAGAATTCGGGCATTGGTTAAGTTAGGACGTTACGAAGATGTCCTATTGCAACTAAGATCACTTGTCCAATCGGTCAGGCGTGAATCAACAATTTTGTTACAATCAACCCTGGATTTTCTACAGGAACACTCAGACAAAATTGATCAAGACGACTTGCGTCAGGAGTTGATTGATCTTTTGCAGGAAATAAAGAAGGGAGGTCACGTCTCCCAGGAAGATATCACCGAGCTAATCTTTAAGCCGATCGATCAGGATAGGCGCCCACTAAGAAGGGATCGCGATAGACCATTCGGCCAGGACAGACCATACGGTCGGGACGGACCATACGGTCAGGATAGATCATACGGTCAGGATAGATCATACGGTCGGAATCGACCATACGGTCAGGATAGGTCATACGGTCAGGATAGATCATACGGTCAGGATAGATCAACCAGCCAGGATCACCATGGACCAAGGGATGAATTCGACGAAGACAGGTATCAAGCTAGGCCGGATCAACGACGTGGTTACAGCGATGGAAGTCAGAGTCGGAGGCAGTCCGGTCGTGAGGAAAACAGGAGCAAATTCACATATCAGAATATGAACTTCGAGTGATTCCTCATACATGTGTTCGGAATTCGAAAATGATAGTCTCCGATGAATAAAGATAGTACTATATTGCAGCGTCAATCTCATTGAGAACTTTTCAACATGTCCAGTATAGACTCAAGTCAACTAAGAGAAGGGATTCATCTTGAATCAAACGATAATGGCAGGCTTGTATCTATGCTGCCTCGATGAACGGAGGGTGGGCTAACGAGAGGAATACGACGATTGCCGTCTGGCGAGGGGCACTCATCTCACGTTCAAATGGAATATGAAGCGACGATGGCTTCATAACAGCAAGCTAGAAACGTGATTTTAGTTCAATTCGTAAACTAACCACGATGATAGGAGAATCAGCCAAATTCGCTAAGAAGGTAGGGCTTTTGATGGTGTAGGATCTACCGAAGGCAATGATTCCCTGAACATCCAGAGTTGAAGTCGGTCTATCGTGCAGATGTGGAATGTCGGAGAGGCCCGTTCATAGTCCAGCCCACCATCATCGTGTTTAGACTCGTAACCACCCATCAAAGCAGGCATAGACAGGGTAAGCCAACTGGTTCATCCTGATGTGAGTCTAATCGAATTCTTCAGAACTCAGTTTACTTTATTCTTATGTCGTAAAGAAGTTCTCTATATAGTTGAAGGGTATAGCATGACCCTGACCCTGTTTCCCATTGCTTGTGAGGGTAGATTTCTCTTAAACTTGGCACGGACAACTCCTGAGTTACCATGCGTCCTTGTAACCTTACCCCAGATGACCCTCTTCTTGGCTCTAACACCTTCTTGTTTGATCAATTTCTTCGTCTTTGCTCTGTATACGTACGCAGTTCTTTTTCCCAAATAAAATCGAGCATCCTTCTTGTTGATACATCCCTCGATCCTTAGGAGAGCTGTATGGCAACGCTGGTTACGGAGTGAGCGTTTGTATCCAATGAAAACTGCTTTCGCATATAACCTACCGCACTTGGCTTTCCTCTCTTTAGGCTTTTGTCTCTTCATCGGCTTTCCCTTTTTGACAGACTTGGTCTCTTTAGCGGCATCTGGCTTAGCTGGGGCTGCTGCCGCCTGAGCCGGCTTAGCTGCTGTTTTGGGGGCCATAATTAATCTGAACTAGTCGGCGTGATATTATCAATAATATTACAGTGTTAGAGTGCGATAACCACTCTGTGGTATGTTGATAATTATTCCTTATGAGGTGGATATCGATAACAATACAAGATGAAATATGGAAACGGGTTCGGTCAACATCAGTTGTCTGATGCACAAGGATTCATGTGTGGGTTTCCTGTGCCATTCTGCACGAGCGAGCGGCAGCCCACAATGCTCAGACCGAGAAAAGCATGCGGTCTCTGCGCAACCCACAGACACGCGAGTCATAGAGTGGCGCGTAAAATTGAATCGACTGATTTCTCCCGAAAAACGTTATGGCAGTTGCAACGGAGCTTGATCATTCCCGCTTGACGCCTGCGCCATTTTGCAGTCGTTTGAAAACTCAAGCGAGATTTTAATGGACGGAAAAATATACCTTAACCGAATTCTGTACATTGTTCTGTACATCAGGTACATTGTTCTTTACACATTAGTCTATCGCATTCTAGTGTGCACTCTGTACCAGAGACCAGCTCTACACACATATGTGATGATCCTGTTTATCTCATTATCCTCTTGTAAGTTGCTCGGCAATTGTTATGTGCATCATCCTAACTACAGCGCGAAATCAGATGGGCTTGGATGACGAAGCCTCCGAGAGAGTTTATGGTAGACAGACACAGTAACAAGCCGGAGGTCGGTTGAGATTTGCCTGCCCGCCTGGCGCGATCTGTAGGACCGCCCTGCTGTTGGGGCTTGACGCGCTTAGCTCACCATATGGGTAACAATCCTTTCTGTTGGGTCTCTACTCATAACGGGCCCAGTGGCAACCTAATACCATAAAGTCACCAGATCGAATCGCCCAATTGGGGGCGAAGAACAGGAGATTGGGAGAAAATTATACCGCGGCGTTCGTCAGGCTCCATTTAAGTGGAGAGCAAAGATTACTTTCTGCCACGACAACCTGTTGCACCATTTCCCTTCATGGACTCTTTGATTCTCCTACTCTTCATTCTTCTATTCTGGAACCAGACCTGTGGGAAAATCGATCGAGATTTATGTTAATCGACTGAGATATAAGTTGAAAGCAACCTGGGGGACAACATAATTCGGTCGGACGATGGCGACTTACCTTCACTTGACGCTCAGTCAACTGCAACTGAAGTGATATCTCATAACGTCTCAGACGGGTCAGATAGCGAGCCGATTGGAATTCGCGTTCCAAACTACTAATCTGGTTCTTCGTAAACATTGTGCGGTCTTTCCTCCTCCGCTGATTGAAATAATTTTTGCTGATCTCTCGTATCCTCTCGCTGACCATAAGCTCTGGGTCGCCATCGGATACATCATTACTAATAGCTCTATCACTAACTGGTATATCGTTCGAGCTCTGGTCAATATGATTAGAGGCTGTCTCTCTAAATAGTTGGCTGCAATCTGAGTCCAAGTTTCCGGTCACCTGCTGCTGCTGGCCCACAATCTCGGCGGAAGACAGTGGCTGCAAGTCATCGTGGTCCCCTCCTAGGGGCTCATAGTTGGACAGGTGACCAGACGAGTGTTCATTGAAGGAAATTGTCTGTGGGTTCTCCTGGACGTAATGGGATTCTTGCATATGATGCTGTGGCATATGACTGCACCCGAATGGATCGATGGGATTGGTCTCGTGCATCGACTGCGGTGGCGCTGTCCCCAAATGTCCCATTTGGTCATAGCTAGCCGGCGGTAGGGGAGCGTAGACCATCTCTTGATAGTAGCCGGAAGCGTGATGGGGGCAATAAGTATCATGGAAGTGTCCTGTGAATTGGTTTGGCTCATCGTGATTGCAGAAAGACGACGATTCTTGCTGTTGGTATGGCATGAAATGATTAGAATAGTGGTAACTGTAGACTTCGTGAGATGATTGGCGGCTCACCGGATATGACATATGGTGGTGATGCCTTTGGTGCGCATTCTGAGTGAAACAGTTTGTCTCCTCAAAGTCCGGTCTTCCCTTTTGGGTCAGTTTGCCCTCTGCTGCATGCTCGATCTCTGCCGGTCCTAGATGTTCGTTGTCTCTCTCGAGATCGCTCTCGGGCGGCGGACGGTGGTGATGGACGTGGATCTGGATGGGTTCTGTCGGGTGCTTGTTCCGGGCTGCCAGTGATTGCTCGCAATCTCTGCTGAAGCTGTCACTGCTGTGGCTGGTTGCTCCGTCGCTAGAGAGGCTACTTGCACACGACTCTGAGCCCTCGTCCGCATCCATATTCTATAAACACAAGTGGATTATGGGTTGGGGACCGGATGGAAAACAGAATTATCAAATAGAATGCAACATTTTCCGAAATCCCCCCAAGTCTCCAAAATGAGAGACAGAGAAGAGGAACGGAGCGAAGAGAAGTCATATACTAAACAAGGCGACAAGCTAGCTCTGATTGCTCATGCGCTGTCGCGCAGTTTATCTAGATAAGTAACAGATGTAACTGAGAGGCCTAAGTGGAGAGAAATATATGTTGCACTACTCTCCCATCAATTCTTGAATGACAGCAGCTCGCATTCCAAATCATTCAAATTTATCAACACGCAGCTGAATGTCTCATAGAAATTCGGAATTGTTACCAGAAGAGTCCTGCTCTTCCTGGGTGCTGAGGACTGAAAGCTAGCCCCTTGTCTGTCGCTTTCGGAACGAGAGGTTTCATGCTGAGGACGAGAGGATGGAGTATTGTAGTCCAACTTGCGGTCCTTGGTGGAAATATTCTCCTGTCTTGGCTTGCCAGCAAGCTTCGGGGTGGACCCGGAAGTAGTTGGCGCCAATTGTCGCCCTGCATTTGGTTTTCCAAATTCACGAGATCCTCCAGTCCTTAATCGTCTCGTCTTGATACTTTCGGGCGTCACATTGATCATGGTGGATTCATCCTTTGAAGACTCAAAGCTCAAACTGGAAGGTAGTGATTCGGACTCCTCGCTTGATGCGTAATAATAGTGATCGACCCTATGCGATTTTTGGCAGCCTGCTATGTAGATGTCTGGGATGAAATCAATCAAATAAGGATCTTCATCTTCGTAGGGAACGCTGTATAGATTATCTGGAGCACTAGGCGCGCAGTTACCCCACTTGAGATGGTGTTTCATAATCTCAATTGGATCCTCTAGACCGCTAAAGTTTCTGATGATATCGACATTCTGACCAGCAGTTGCCAATATTTCTACGTTGTCGTTGTAAATAGCATGATATGGATTAGTGGTGCAGTTGAATGTCGAGAACATGCAGGATTTCTCGAACATACATGGATGAAACGGCTGCTGAGGCATCAGATGAGATGTCGGATCAGACGGACCGGGCATTACGTCGACATTAATTGTTTTCGATAGTTGGGCAAAGAAGTCATCCATGTGCTTCACAGCTTGTACCGATCTGGAGTACTCTTTCACTTGGCGAGATTTTTTCATCTTAGCTCCAATATCTAGATCGGACTCATCGCTTTCCTCTGCCTCAGAAGCAAGTCTATCGCTGTGCAAATTGTCGCCAACAACCAGAATTCGAGAAACTCTATGGCTAAGTTCATCTTCGCTGAATTTGCCACCGCCCCATATAAAGTCAATCATATCTTGTAAAGCTTGCGTCAGAGAGCTTCTCTTATCCATCTCGTGATGGAAGCCTAGTCCAGAGACGACCATCAAGTAAAGAGGCTTGCCGTCGTCATTCATTTTTGGCCTTTCAACGAGATTCAGCTGAGAGTTTTCGTAGAGCAGCTGTCGGTTGGGCTCGGCATAACAGATATCACGGACGAGAAACTGACTGCCGTCATGGATGGAGTAGCCTAGAAGAGCAACACAGATTCCTGTTACGAACTCCTTCGGATCAATATTTCCAACCAGAGAGATCGACTCGTCTGTGTCCTCTAAAACCAGGGTGTCATTTGGACTAGTATAATGGCCGAGGTAGCGCTCACATTTAACATGAAAATCACCTCTACTTAGCTCCTCGATAACGTCTGGTTGCAGTTTCATCCTCTTGAAAATTGTACCTATCACAATACATTGAGATCTAGTCGATCCAGGAGCTACCCTGATTGTAGGTGTTTCCAATTGATCATTCAAACATGCTATCGGTGACGTTATTGGATCTGGTAACTCTGAAGGACCAGCTTGGGGCTCATTTTGAGTAGAAGTCCTAGGATTATCAGAGCTGACTTGGGAGACTTTCCTAATGCGCTTTGGGAATTTGTAATAACCTCCCGGGGTGTATGGAGTCTCAGGTGTGTCTGGTTGATTGCTTCTGGGTGGCGTCAACCTGGGCGGTGATTCGCCAAAATCGGAATCATCCAGAACTCCGCTGACCGAAAAGGCAGCCAATTCTGACAAACGGTAAATGGTGATACTTGGATCCCATTTAGATCTTGCATTATATTCTAGGAAGGGGCGTGTTTTGTTCAAACGTTCACGATAATAGTTATTGTATTGCTTAGAAAAATCACACTCCAATAGAAATTTGGCATTCTCACTCTGGTAGTTGCATTGTAACCTCTTGAGTTTAACCTCCTGTGTCATTGTCCGGAGTACTAGCGGCAACCGTATGCATTGGAACAGACGGGTTTCAGTGTGAAGTACTTGGAGTACATTTAGTTGCCATTTAGATTACTTTTCTAAATTCCTAGATGGTTTCATTCACATTGAGACAGACAGGAGAGAGTGAACGAAAAAGGTAAACAGAATTTGACTCTTTCTCATTCATGTTTGCTCCACACTGAAGCCCAGAGTTGCGAGGGTGCCAAAGGCAAAATCGCGCATCGGAAAACTGCAGCGGTGGAACTCGGAACCGGGAATCGCGAATCCCTTCATCTTTCCGTCCGTTGGTCAGATGATTAAAGTATCCTCTAAATCAGTTGGTGTAACCTGAGAGATGAGCGCTGGGTGTCAATCAGAAATAGCTTCCGCTGTAGTGCGATTGTACTGGATCCCTGAATCGAAGGATATAACTGGACTTTTCAGACTTTGTTGGACTTGGCAAGCACCGCCTGATGAAACTGCTGCTCTCGATGAGAGGTTACAAATACAATATCGTTGAGTATTTGTAGTACGCACTCTTAAGACGTTCTATTTAAGAAATTAGGCAGGTTTCGGTTTCAGTCTGGTGGTCATCTCGGTTAGACTATGGATCCTGGTTTCAGAATTTTTCGTCCGAACGGAAGACTGATCGATCTTTGAGACGAAAATTGACACATTCTCTGAGGGCTAAGGTTTTTCTTGCCCATTCTCACTCATGAAAACATCTGGGGAAAATCGAGGATTTGGTAAATCTTCGCGAGGGCGATGATGTAACTGTTGCTCGGGACAAAACTAACCTCTACCTGCCTGCCACAGTCTTGTAACCGATTGGACACAGAGATAGACAATGGATGGTAGGAAGGCTGAGCAATCAAACGGTTTTTTAGCGGCCCAGATGGATCATCACATATAGAACAGGTGCAGAGATGTTAGCTTTGAAAACAGCAGCCTGGGTAGAAGCAGTTTTAGTCTGAAAGGTCTTGTTGATGCGCAGAGCTACTGGAGGTTTAAGTGGTTCAGCGCAGCACGTGGTTTAGCTGTCGAAATTGCGTCCTACCGATAAATGGCCTTTCTTTATTGAGTGGATCTAGATCCCATTCGGTTGGGTTATAATAACACCCATCTTGTCAAACCAAGCGATACAATGTCTGCAAGAAGACCGGAGCATATAGCTCCTCCCGAGATATTTTACGACCATGATGAAGCAAACAAGTATACACAGAATACCAGGATCATAGCCATCCAAGAAACAATGACATATCGAGCCCTAGATCTGCTCGGTTTCTCAGAAAAAGATGGACCACAATTGATTCTAGACTTAGGTTGTGGCTCTGGCTTAAGTAGCCAGTGTCTAGAGGACTCGGGCCACCGATGGGTTGGTGTGGATATTAGTGACGCTATGATCAGTGTTGCGATGGAGCGACGTAGAGTAGACGAGTTGGAAAACCTAGAGATAATCAAAAATGACATGGGTGATGGTCTACCATTCAAGCCTGGCTCGTTTGATGGGGCGATAAGCATCTCGGCCCTGCAATGGCTATGTAACGCCGATAAAAGAGACCACAATCCTTCCAAGAGACTTCACAATTTATTTTCGACATTGTACACATGTCTAACACGTGAGGGCCGAGCTGTCTTTCAATTCTACCCGGAAAATCCAAAGCAGATGGAGCTGATCAACCAGCAGGCACTGAGAGCCGGCTTCACAGGGGGGATAGTCGTTGATAACCCGGATAGCACGAAAACTAAGAAATTTTTTCTCGTTCTTTCCTGCGGCGGCACAAGCTTCAGGATGCCCAAGCCTATCAACGATGCGGAGGAAGACGAGCAGATTCGCAATGAGAAACGAAGAAAGATGAAAAACTCGAAGAAAAACGGATTCAAGTCTAGAGATTGGATATTGAAGAAGAAAGAGAGGCAGCGAAGGAAGGGAGAGGAGACAAGGCCAGATTCTAGATACACCGGTCGCAAGAGGAGTGGACGCTTCTAGATTGCAGAAATTAGCAAGATGATTGTTGATTTTTGGCTTACATTGTGATTAAACCTATATGAACACAGAGCTGAAGGGCTCGGAGCCCGATCGCACAGTGGCTAGCTCAATATCCAATCGATTAACGAGAGCGAACAAGGGGCTTGGACATGTGCCATGTCGATGTGATTTATTCCAGCTGGGGTTTCCATTTGATCGTTCTCGAGAGGGGCACTTCATGATTGGGAAAGAATTCTCCGTTGAGACATTTCTCATGAATATCTTGAATCGTTGCAGACCACCTCTGGAATAATGATCTACACTTCCCGCTCAGTTGCGTCTGGGACTTTCTCTCTACATGGTCGTTTAGTGCTTGATACAAACGCAAGGTAACTAGTATCTGTGTCAACTGAGATTCATTCGGAAGTATCTCTTGGATGAACTTTCTGATGACATATTGATCGAAAGTGCGGAGTAGTCTTGCATCTAACTTGATGTTGGAGGCGAACGAGATGACCTGTTTATAAAGAAATACTATGAGATCTGCCTTGAGTTCAAACTTACCAACTATAATCTGCAGACGATCGTATGACCTGATAAGCGTCCTTGAAATTTCCTCAGCTAAAATTTCCAAAACAAAATAACACAGACCGCTGGACGATACTAGATCATTGAGCGCTTTCCTTAAAAGTTTCTTACATGGTGTATGCTGTCCTCCTAGTTTTTGCTTCCTCCGTGCTCGCATCCATAATTTGATTTGCTGGTCAAGTATCACGGGTAGAAGGTGACGGGCTAGATGACTGACCTTGTCTATCCTGTACTGGTCAAGTCCGTACCACTTCTTGGAAATTGTTGACAGTCCTACTCTTGTTAGCTTAAAGCTGCAATAGCAAGCCCTCTCGATAGCTGCTATGATTTCCTCACAGCCTCTGCCCATTTCGGCATACCACAGAGCGAAAAACAGTGATTCCCATATTGTTTGAATGTCGCTGTCGTCTAAAATGCGCAAATTGTATCCACTGTTGAGGAGAGTATTGACAGCTTTAACCCGAACTGGTGCTTTGGCATCAGCACACAGAGTTTGTTGGAACTGTCTAACAACTTTCTTGAGCTTAGCTGTTGATTATTCATTCGGTTAGAAGGACCTAAATTAGTTATAGTGTTAGGGGCGAGACTTGTGAACTCAGAGAACCATGATGTGAAACTTACCTCTTTCTTCTGATGACATCTCTGCAATGTTCATCGTTATGGTTTTGTGGACATCCGAGATCGCTTCGAATTGCTAGAGTTCGCCCTGATATGTCTATGGGTAAGAGGGATGATCATGGACAAACAGGCCGTCATTGCAGCCATGTGCTTCTGTTTTGGTTTTTGTTATGCAATAAGCTGTGATATTCAGTTAAAAAGACGCGCCAGTAAAATCAACAAGAGCGCAAGCGCACAAGCACTGCACTCGGAAGTCTCGCGCCGTTCGTAGAATGTGCGACACATGCCCGGTGGATTGTGGTGTTTGTTTGGCACGTTGTCACGCTCGAGGTATCCCTTAGCGAGAGTCCGCGTTCTTGACTCAGTTTTCTATTCTTGATGAATGCACCGAAATACGCTCCATTCTGCCTAAAATTTCCTTAGATTACTCCATCAATATATTATTTGAAACTCTAAGACATCTCAAATCATGACCAAAAGAGGTAAGTCAACCGATGAAGAAATCCTGGACCAGATGCACTCACTTAACTACGCCTATTCGTGATTACTAATCCTGAATTGCCTCATTACTTGTTCAATTCTCACCATATAGGTCGTGCTGGTGCCACTGGTGCCAAATTCAGAATATCACTGGGTTTGCCCGTCGGAGCCGTCATAAACTGTGCAGACAATACTGGAGCTAAAAACCTATTCGTTATCGCTGTCAATGGTATCAGGGGTAGACTTAATAGATTGCCAGCGGCCGGCTGTGGTGACATGTTCGTTGCAACAGTCAAGAAGGGTAAGCCCGAGCTGAGGAAGAAAGTTATGCCTGCCGTTGTCATCAGGCAGAGGAAGCCATTCCGCAGGAAGGATGGTACCTTCATCTACTTCGAAGATAATGCTGGAGTTATTGTCAATAACAAGGGTGAAATGAAGGGCTCCGCCATCACAGGCCCCGTAGCGAAAGAATGTGCTGATCTATGGCCCAGGATTGCTTCGAACGCAAGCAGCATCCAGTAGCTCTAACTAATTAAACCAAGCTGATAAATGTATGGCTTCTTCGACGCTGAAGCTACCGCTAGTACAATCGTCATTTCATTAAGTGAAATCTACCAAAGAGAGTCGATATTTTTGTCCCCAACGGTGGCACATTGGTGTTTATTAACATATGGTCGTTCGACAATCGCGGCATCGACGGGAATACTAACGCCTCATTTGTCTACGCCTCATCGGGCAAATGATCAGCGAACTTTTTCCTGATTTTGATCAGTTCCTCCTCGTTAAGATCCCATCTCTTGGCCGCTTGAGAGAGAGTTATGCTTGTCTCCGGAACTTCCCTATAGCTTCGCTTGCAAGTGCCTCCCATGAAATCGGGAAGATTTTTCTCCTCAAAGTACTCGTAGATCGTTTGTGAGTCTGAGAATTTGACCAAATCTTTATGATCTTCTGAAAGCCATTGTCTGGCAACATGCCAGAATGACCTGAGGACCCAGGGTAGTTCATGCACCAGCATGTAGGAGAGTCCCTTGGGGAAATAATTGACTAGTGTCGTTATTATAAAGAATAGCATATCCATATCGACGTTGCTTATGCCCGCTCCCTGAAGGTCGAAGCACAGTGCAATCCCACGGCCCCTTGCCTGTTTGTCCGCCTCCTCTATCCTTCTAAAAAGAAAAGATTTGGTGAACTTCTGGACAATGGGTATCTTCTGATTCACGCGTATCCTAAGCCACACCGGAATGTTCCCTTTCCTATCTGGTTCGTAAGGAAAAATAGCACCTATCTTGTAAAATTCCTCCGGAAACTCTTTGATCGAAATCATGGGTGAATTCCTGAATTCTAGCGCCTTGGTTAGCATATTATGTGCACTCTTGACGTCCATCTTGACGCGCAACAAGTAGCGCGCCACAAACCAATCGTCTTGGTAGATTTTTTCAACATCCTCTTGACTGTAACGGTCTGGGTCTGCTTCGATGTCTTTGATGATCAGCTGGCGTAGCTCCTTCGTTAAATCCGAGTAGTCGGAATCTGGCATGGAGCGCTCCATCGTGGAGACCGCCGAGCATTTGGTTGGGTTCCTATCAATCTGAGTCATTGTTATAATTTTTGACAGTTTCGCCTAATAAGAGTAACTTAAATTACCTATCTAGGTTGAAATTTGCTTAACTAAAACAAGAAGTTCTCTACTATTGATCATTCATAAATACAACGTTTGAATTTGAAGACGCCTCGACGACAGGAAACCAAACTCTCGATTGGCTACACAAATTTCAAACAAATGCTCGTCCGGCCCACCCGTCTTTTGATTCTTTGTAGCCGATTATTGAACACTTGGCTTCGCTTCATCAACCAACTAAATAGCTAACGAAAGAACCCCACCAACTCACTCTCGCTCCTTCATGCTGTTCAGAGGTATGCCCGTACAATCAGTCATCAGAGATCGCAAATCAGCAGTGTACACTTTGGTCTACAGCAAGAAAAATTCTCTAATGATGGATTGCTATGTGGTTTTGGTTTGATTTTGCTCAGCACCGAGAAGAGCTCTCTAGATAGATAAAGATATTCTGTTTCCTCTTCTCGCATCAACTATAACTCGGTATGGAGAAAATTTTCATCAAATTTTTCATCGGATACCTCCCTCTGGAGTAGCTGGTCTCTCTCTGTCTATTTCACTCTCTCTACCTCCAGATACGTATTCTCATGACCATATGACAACAACTATCTCTCGCTATGTTTGATTACTCGGATGAACACGTTTGTAAAAACAAAGCTAACTATCTCATTGACTACCTTACCAGAGGGAAGAGGGCGTTGCGTTGGAACCGAGGAGGGAGGGAGAAAAATGAAGCAATTATGACGGTTCAATAGGAGCTTTTAGCGCTCTCTTTACAGCACACTAGGATATTTAAACCGTCGTCTATGTGTTCTCGGTCGATCCCTCTCTCTCTCTGATCGAGATGGATGCATAACTGGAGCTTGGATTCCAAGCAGCAGAACAAGAAGGGAGACCGACTGGGAGTGGGGGCAAACAAAAAGGAGCCAACACCAGTATGGTTGCTTTAGGAAAACATATGAGACATAGTTTGCGGAGCCACGGGAGGAACTAAAGGTTCAGGCTTGAGAATCATTCTTGGAATAACCCGGTTTAGGATCAGTATCTAGCGCAATCAGATGATCGAGCCCGCCTCGCCTATGAACCTTATAGTGGCTCTAACAAGTTAATAGTAAGTATTAGGTTCGGAGTGAGGAAAAACAAATGGAATCTCGGCGAGCGGAAGAGGTAGCTTGTTCAGAGCTACTAATGAGTGTTTGAGAGGTTAGATTGGTGGCAAGGCGAGCAGAGGGGAAGTCTTGGCTGGCTAGAGCCACTGATATGGAGCCAGAATGGGCAGGAAGTAGTGAAAGCTGTGGAAGTATGCTTGTGGTTGTGTCTCGAAGAAGCGGGAGCACTAGAAGGAGGCAGGCGGTGGTTCAACTAGTGCGATAGCTCAGCAGTTGGATCAGCCACTGGGCTCTCGCTTTGTGCTAGGCCCGCCCCAAATGGAGCCGCCCAACAAACAAGTGGCTCTGTTGTACAAACCAATCGAGATCACTTCGAGCCGACTTCCCATTCTCTCTTGGAAACTTGCCAAAGGGTGCCTTCTGGTAGTGAAAATTTCCCGAGATACTGAGAAAGTTTAACTAGCAGCGCGCGATTGTCAAATCCAACCGGCTGATCTCACAGAGGAGTTTAGTGCAAAGCGGAGGGGAGGTGAGGAAGAAAATCTCTGGGATCAAGTAGGTGGTTCTCCAGCTGTCTGTTTGCTCGAAAGCAACATGATGACAATTGAAATGTCGCAATTCGCAGCTCTCATTCCAGAAACGAAGTTTTAGAATTTATCTGGAAAATAATACTGAGACAAACTGCAAGCCCAAGAAGAACGAGAGGATTTTAGCTCTCCTACGAGCTAGAAGTGCGCGTTCATCTACCTCAGCTAGTCTGGATCACTCTCATTGCTTGGTGCTGAGCCACGCACCTTGCACCTTGTTCTGTCTGTGTGCTAGTGAGCAAGCCCAAAGCTAGAGGCTAATTTGACTCTCTTAACGTCTGTAGTGAGCAACTGGACTCAGACTGAGCCAACATGGCGAGCTCTTTCCTTCCTAAGCTATTCCTGGTCTCGATCCAGTTCGGCAGCCTCTGAACTAGTTGGCGTGCAATGAGCTGCTGGCCCTCGCCAAGGTCAACAACAGGTGCTATCGAGACAGTGCTATGATACCAGGACAGGAGGAGGGTGTTCATTGCACGCAGGCCAATGAGTCTATCCATCAGTAGAGCAAGCAGGAAGGTAGACAGACAGGAGGAGAATGAGCTTTGGAGGAGGACAATCATCTGTTTTTTTAAATTGGAGGATGGCCGCCATTTTTGAGCCGATTGTTGGCCGATCATGATCTTGAGCCGGAATGGCAGTATCAAAAACTGACACAATAACGAAACTTTCATTGGTCTCGTCAGAGAATGTCAGACGCACAATTGATTGGCAGTAATCTCAGTGCATGAGCTGCAATGAGAATCTTTGAAAAGGTCTCACTATCTTGGCTAGTCTCAATTTGCTTGTTCCCAATTCGAGAGTGTGAGTTTCTTTACCATAATGACGATAAAACAAATTAAACAAAAAATGGCCCTTCAAAGGTCTGTACTGCTGGTCTGCAGCAGGAAGGAACAAATGCCGATCAGTTGTTGCTCTTGTATAACGACCACTTCAGAGCGAAATGGTCTAGGATGAAATAGTTTTTTCAAAGCCAACAAGAGACTATTGTGTGCATTGGTAAGCAACTCCTCAGTGTGGCTCCAACCTTCAAACGAGCAGGGGATGGTTGAAAATAAGAAGAGTGGTCTATGATTCAACTTATCTCACCAATTGAACCCCTTCAATGAGGGCATTTGAACCTATTGGGTTGGCCGATATCTTACTCGATTATGGCCTAAAACATATTTATGGCTCTTTTGTTGCCCGGTGACTATGATTATTTCCAAGACGCTGCTCATACACCATCCAAAGTTCTACTCAAAGGCTGGTCTAATGCATTCTCTCGTAGTCTCTGTCCAAACCGATCAGTGCAACGGTGTAATCCACAGGGCCGCCCCTCTTGCCCGAACCTTCCTTTTGGGCCCTGTCGAGGATGCGACTCACCGAGTTCGAATAGATGGCCTGCTCGTTTTGCGATATCCTCTTGTGCTGATTGATCTCGCCGGAAATGATCTGTAGCACATCGTAGTCTTTGATGTTGCCGGCAACACTGGCCGATTCAATCAGGAGCATCATCATTGGGTCTTTGACGCGGGAGAAAATTTCCACATGCGGTCTCAATGCTGTGCCTCGGCGTGTCTTTCTGGCTCCGAAAACGTTCATTGCATCCTGGTCGTCTCGGTAATTGGTCAGCCTTCGGATCATGTACGCCTCGTCATAGCCAAGCACTTGACCCTCGCCCACTGAGGCGGTCACAATGGACGACTTGGTGACCATAACCACTGTTGCACTGGCCCAACTATCGTCAGTCTCGTACATGGAGTCTCTGATTGCCTCGTCCACTTGGTGGAACACTTTCTCGAACGATTTTCTCACCTCATCATGCAGCTCATAGACCAGATCATCGTGGTGGGCGGGCACGCCCTGGTTGCTCAAGTCGAGAGCCGGCACGAGTCTCTGTAGCTCGTTGGCCACGCGCCTTAGCAAATGGGCGCGCACCTTGTTCACGACAAAGTGGTTCCCTTCGCCGTGGTATAGGGCAAAGAATTCCACCTCACCGTTGTCCAAATCTTTGACGTCCCAACGATCGTCCTGGACCCCCCTTGGTTTGGCAGATTTTTGGCCCACTGCAAACGGGTAGCTAGAGTCTTTGACTCGCCAATTGTACGCATCCGTAGCCTGGCCGGCCAGTGTGCGCAGCCCATTGGTGAACATGCTACGCTTGAACATCTTATCCACCAGATCGTCTTGGTAGTAGAATTTGTCATCACGCATATCAAATCCGGGCATCTGTTCATCGAACACCTTTGTCGGCTCTGGTGCTCCTTTCAGCAGCAGTTCAAGCTTGTGATGAAAGTCGTCCGAGTGTCCATCTTCATTGGCTTGCACGAGCACCGATGGAACAATTGTTGCGCCGATTATGCAGGCGAAAATGATGAGATGTTTCTCCAACATTTTTGTCAAGTTACTAAAGATTACTAAAGATTGACCACTCAAATTTGATCGGAAAGAGGCGAAAAACTTGTCTTCTTTAGCGTCTCGCTTCTGGCTCTCGTAGACAGTGCCTTGTAAAGGTGATTATCCTCGAGTGTGACCAGCTCCCAATATCGTAGCGAACAATTATAGTAATCGAGCATCCCACTGAAACGATATGCATGATCGAGAGGGAAGAGTTGCCGGCAAGAGCTAAAAATAACATCGGCAACTGCAGTTGCCATTGAGAGATGCAAGTTAAACTGAGTGAAAGATGGGCGCCAGACACATGATAGCGTCAAGTTGCCGGTGCACAAAATAGAGTCACTACTCGTGCCCAATGGCCGATTCTGTGATGCTAATGATTGACCTAGACACGATGGAGGGATGGAAGCGACTGCATCAGAGGTATCTTTGAGCAGGCAACTTGTATAGGAGGTGATTTCTCTCTAAGATATCACTGGAGATCAAAAGACAAAAATCCACGAGAGTACGTGTTATTTTTGCGCCAGGGCGCGCCAAACTCCCACGCCCCTACGTGCTGTTTTCGCCCCATCCTAAGGTAACCCCTCTGCTTGCACGACGTTCCGTTAAGCAATGCAACTGCACTCCAGAGCCTCCACTACTAGAAAGGTGAGGGGCACGGAGTTAAAGTAGAGGTAGCAAGTGGACTAGTTTCGGTTTCCATGACCGAGAGTCGCTCAAATCTCAGTCGGCAGCCCATATGATCGGTCTGGTACAATGGAGATCTTGCGCGACGGTATCAGTATCAATCGGGTTCCTCCAGACGGTTTCGCACCACCCAATCCGGTCAGATTGGCTGGTTGTCATGGCAACCAGGCGGAATTTCCGCCCGCCGATGTTTATGAAGTTATTCTCGATTTCACTGGTGAAATTGAAATCGATGAAAGTAACACGATAGTCTCACAACTATATGCCTCCCACTCTGTAGGTGGCCGATTCCATAAACTTGATGGAGTTATTTAATGCGCTGGTCGTATTCATCATCTCGAATTATCTCAAATTAGTTGCTTCGATCGCAATTCTAGTCGCCCTTTGGAGATGTAAGTGCTTTCAGTTGATACTGGACATTCATTCGCAAACTGGCAAAAAATTTTGAGCAAATTAGTAACACAAGATGCGTTGAAACCGATCCTCATGTGAATCGGAATTTCCCCTTTATCATACAAAAAACTCACTGCCACATCGCCTTCTCAGATTATCATGATCTCAGGGAGGCTCATATCATTCTACTCGAGTTAATACTCATCTTCGTCGTTCTAAGCATCATGCTGGCCTCCTTAAACTTGACAAAAATAGACTGTAATAGAATTGCAAATTATCTTCTGGTGCCCGTCTTCCTCGGCTTGGTTTATTTCAACTTGAGCTCCTATTACAGAGGAACAGGAGCCCAAGGGCTTGAGGTGGGCAACCAAAGTGGTAGCCATGAAAATAGAGGAGACGAAGGAGACAAAACTGCACACACAGAACATGGATTCCAATTAATCGACTCGCCTCAAGCTGGAACTCATTATGCCGATTCAATTGAACTGACCACTATCAACGGACTAATGGGGCTCTCTGTGATCCATCTGGTAGCCAATCTATGTGGAACAAGACAAAAGCGAGAAGGTCTTCAGTTATAGAGCCGCCTGGTCACCATGGTGGTGATTGGATTTTTATGCTAAATCATTCCTTGAGATCTCGCTCGGTTGGTTAGTGTTTCAGTTGCAGAGAGATGAAAATGAGAAGAAGAGGAGTAGGAGAGTAGAGGACGTGGTGGAGAAAGGGTAGACGAGACGAGAGGGTCTCATTAAAAAGTCGGCTCGCCACTCGAGGAAATAGAGCGGTGCCCATTTGTGACTTTGGTGGAATTCAGCCCCTCTATAGACACACTCTCAGGACGTGTCTCGTCCGTGTGATTTTGACTGTGTCAAAGGGGTCCAGCTCGCATCCCGTTGGGTCAAGTGAGGGCTCCAACGGTTGTCCAGGGTGCTTGTTTGCGCAGGCGGAAGAGGAAGTTCGAGTTCCCTCAGACAGCGCCCACCTGTGAAATGCCAACTCGCATTCGTCTACTTGTTCGCTAGTGATAGCGGTAGATGAGATCTAGCTGTCCCCTAGACAGGTCACACCATCGAATAGTTCTCATTTTGCCACAAACTCCTACTGCATGCTCATTGAGGGTTCAGAAGTGAGGGAGGTGGAGAGAGTCGTGGAGATAGAAAAGGCCGAACCTTAGTAGTTGATTGTTGCAAATTTAGTCGCTAAAGACCACAAGATGACTACCTCAAACACTCTTCGCGCCTTTCTGACTGCTTGTTTGTTGATCATCGACATCAGTCTCATATCAGCCACACACAGCAATGACCAGTATCAAACACGATTGATCCCTCGGGTGAGTGACCTAATCTGTGCATTCAACTAGCTCCACTAAAGACTAGTCGGCTTGCTTGCTAGTTTGTTCACGAAATCACTGACCCATCTCCATTCCTCGATTTCAAAACAAATCACTGCAAACAGGAAAGTCTCATGGTAAAACGCTCGCTCTGCAACACTTTCGGGGCTTGCGGAGCAAAGAGATCTATACTGATGCAACCCTCGTCTGTGTACGAGAAGATGGATGCGTTCGCCGATGACAATAGAAGACCGGCTATCAATTCGGACGACAGTTTGCAGCAGGCGTTAACTTCAAGTACCATGAACACGTCGGGCCCCCAGAATAGCAACGGCAAGCTAGTTGATGAGATCTTAGACTACGTTATGGAGCATCTGAAATCGACCGAAAATTACAATGGCAAACCGATCAACAAGCTTATATGCCCGTCGGTTGGATTACCAAACAATCAACAATCGAGAGCCGAACTGGACTCGAGGCCTGGCAACAGGCTGAGCATACAAAGTTATGGATCAAGAAGGGGCGAGACGGCACACATCGGAGCTGATGCAACAAACGATTATTAGGGGAGCTTAGGGCCATTACATCCGGGGCAGAGGGTTCGAGGTGGCCCCGTTCTCCGGACACAGCCAGGCGAGGGAGATTGTTTTCGGATAAGGGATAAACATTGGCTATTATCAACTTTCATAATCGATTCACTGCCATATCCCCACAATTTTTTCTCATCACATGATCATTGTGATGTCATGATGCCAAAATACACAGTGGGAGCGAGGAAAGAGGAGATCATCCAGCTAGAGTATGGCTCGGAGACAAAGAGTGAGGTGGGCTCTAGAAGCTAGTTCTTCTGGAACATGGATAAGCTTTGTTTGGTTGATATATTTTAACGTGGTTAATTTACAACATTGAGCTCTGCCATATGTAAGCAAAGGTTGATAATAAAAATAATAATAATAATAATAATCATGTGCTTAGTAAATACATAGCATTGCCTCCAGGATTTGAGCAGAGATCGTAACTCCTATCATTGGTGTAAAAAGATCATGAGGATTCTATAAAACTTGGACCACCTATATCTCTATAGATTGAAATTGTTGTCTCGGACAACTTTAGAAAACAATCAATCCTAATGATTCCCTTTTAATCGACTACTCTTATTTGCTAGGCCCGTTCGATGGAATTTTGTCACTCACTTCAACACCATGTGAAGAAAGGGGCCGTCTTCTGGAAGCTTTGAGTGAAAGTGTCTGTCATTGTTCTTATTCTACCCCTATGAGTAGATCGCCTACGTTCTACCAGTATCGGGGGCATCTGTACCAATTGGAAAGGACTTTTACCCTCCTTCAAAGCTTGTGTTAAGTTTAGTATCTGGCCCCGCATGACAGACATTTGCCTTTCGAACATTCCTCTATCGAAACCACCATCCTTGCTGAATACCTCATAAAGATCATCACATAGTTCCTGAACAAAGTTCATATCAGTCAACAGGGGATAATATATCTTCCTTGTCTTCTGTGAAAACGGTATCTTGGCATAAGGCAACCAGGCCCAATAATAGGGGTACGCTCGCCATTCATCTGGATGCTTAAAAGGGAAAGCCAATCCATTATCTATCGCTGCTATCTTTATCTTGTTTGACTGGATTGAATCTGAGCTATTATTGATACTGTCATTGTGGCTAGAGTTTATGCTGTGATATTGACTCGATTGGTTACCGTTTGCTGTACTAGAGTTAGATTGCACCAGAGTGCTGGCAGAATCTCCGCCAATCTCATTCTTACAATCGACTGCGACATGAGATCTAGAATTGTCTCCACCAGTTTCTGGATCTTTTGCACTCGGGTGATCTTGGACTTTGATGTCAGTTTTAGTTTGTGCATTGATATTATCTAGATTGTTAACAAAGTTGGGCGCATCTTTCGATGACGACGATTTCACATCATAGTATATCAACCAGTTGTCATTGCCCCGATCCGTATTTCTAATGATGTAATCTAGAATGACGAGCCGCTCAAATTGATACTGAAAGTCTAGCTTAATCTCTGGCTCCGGGGGAAATTCTTCAAATCTTCGCAACCAAATTGAGGCATCTTCATAGTTCTCAACAAACAATTGAAAGGATCCTACTTTCGGGGGCAAACCAATTCGATTGAAATGCTTACCGACCTTTGGGAAGCGTTCACTAACGTTGCGTTTAGTTCTGGCTTTCGCCCGATCGATCGTCGAGTAATTGAATGTCTTACTAAACAATTTGACAACCCTTGTCTTAGGCACTATACCAAGGTTCAATTTCCTATCGACTAGATAGGCGCTCGCTTCAGACAGGTAACCTTGGTTTGGTACTAAACATGACCGGCCAAAACAACAGGGGCAGCATAATTTGTGCATCCACTTGGTCCATTTGGGATTCAGACGACCGTAAGGTTCCTCGTCTTTGGGTTTGAATACGGCTATCCTTTTTTGACCGGAAGAATCGAAAACAAAATAACTACCACTAGATCCTTGTGATATGCGTTGAGGATAAACACCCTCTTCTATTGCTAATTCAGCTTCATGGACGAAACTGTTAAATTGTGGATCGTCTTCGAAGTTATTATCAATCTTGACGATACTATTATTCATAGTATCTTCAACGACAATAGATGTGGATTCTATATCTTGGGAATGCTGCGAAGCCATGTTCATAGCCGATCGTTCTAATAGGCATTGGAACTCGGAATTGTCAGCACCCATCAATAACTCTTGTGGTATAAATATTAACTATCAACCCAACGATAACTCGTTAGGAGAGTTTAGTGTGAGGGTGTCAATTTACGACAATATGTTGTCGCACCGTAGCAAACCATATGATAGAGGGAACTGAAGGATCGCGACATGGGCAAATATTGCGATAGAAAATTGATTCGCCAACCAGTACCATCGTGCGAAATTGGAACTTGTGTATAAGTAGCCCTACATCACCATGGTATAACATGAAGCGCCCGTCTAGCTCAGTCGGTAGAGCATGAGGCTCTTAACCTCAGGGTCGTGGGTTCGAGCCCCACGGTGGGCGGCGAAATTTTTTTTCTAATTTTCGATCCGGTTTTCCTCTCACTGTCTCCTTCAGGTCCAAATCGGGGAGGCCTCTCGTTTTTATCAGCAATACAACAAGTGCCAAACCTATATGGGTTGATATCCACTAATCTATCTCGTTGGAGACCACTGCATTATGAATGAGGCGCCAAATTTTGCTCAAGACTGATGTAGCCCGTGAGAATCGGAGAGAAAAGCCCTGCCTTTCGTCCCTTTTTGGCATATCTAGCGAGACTTATTGGATCCTTTGACATGTTGAAGTCCTACGACGAGGTCGATACTCTGTCGGAGGTTCAGTTATCTTTTTTCGCTCGCTCAATCGACTCGAGACAGGTGAGACGAAGTCGTTGAGCGATGATGGTGTTGAGAGACTGCAGAAAGCTTATCGTGTACGATTCGCCAAAGCCGAAGCGAAGGACTGCAGTCCGTTTGAATCGTATGCTGTCTGCGGTCTAGAATGCGAATCGGTGCATCAGTGGCGCAGCCACAGCAATGCATTGGCCTGGAATCGTGCAGCAGTAGCCAACACAACACAATGCACACAGAGCGTATGAAGGAGCTCTAAAAGGAGCAAACTAAATAGCACGGCTCGAGCGAAAATTGTTCGCCTGTGTAATAAACGAACCATATCCATCTAATACTTTTAGAATTGACGAAAGTCAGCGACGTTTGAACAAACAAGCCATATTCAGTGTGGAAATCTGAATATTTATACCTATATGTATGTTTGATAATTTCAGATTAATATAGACAATTCACCCGGATAAGAAACAAAGTTCAGTTTTTCGGATAAAATCAACTTGTCATTCATAAACAAAACTTCACTTTGGGTCTCTTATGATAGTATTCTACTTACAATCATAACCCGCTACTATTGACTGACAAGGAGCTCCGATTGTTCATATCGTATAAGATATTTTCTCATAATTTTATTAGTACTTTTATTGGCTCACTCTCGAAGCCTACAGTCTAACAGAACGCTAGTTGTACAGGCCTAGGATTATTTCTAATCATAAAGATTTTCATCATTCACAACAAAAGGTCTACATATGTACCATCATCGTTACCAACCGCAGACATCGCATCTAGCTGATAAAACCAACAAAGCAATCAACAATCAATCTATTAACTCTCGAGTGAATACAAATTCGACAAAGAAATCATACCATATACCGAATTCAAGGAGCGATAAGGTATCCTCATTGGCTAATTCGACCGTGACATCGGCAGCTGGTGCGGCGGTATCAACACCGACTGCGGAGTCAGAGACAACTGCTTATCCTAATAGTGTTGGCAGTGGCGGAAGTAACAGTTTCAACAACTACAGTTACATCAATCCTGCCACTACTTACTCATCCCCATTTTCTTCATTGCCCAAGCAGTTTGTTGAAGAACGCCAAGATGTCATTTTCAGAAGAGTCAGGGGTATACTGAACAAAATCACTCCCGAAACATTTGACAAACTCACCAAGGAGCTTGTCAATGTTGGACTTGATTCGCCGCGCACCCTTAGGGGTGTAATTTACCTTCTCTTTGATAAAGCTCTCAAGGACTTGAAATACAGCTCATTATATGCCAAGTTATGTCAAGAGCTAAGCGAAAAAGCGCCTAATTTCGAACAAGAACCGGGGCCGAACACATTCTGCAAGTTTCTTATATCTAAATGCGAAGACGAGTTCGAACGGAGGCGTAAAGCCACCGAAGATTTTGATAGCAAAAATGAGCTCACCGACGAGGAATTCGAGCAGAAATCTATCGCAAAGCAGAAGATGCTTGGCAATATCAAATTTATTTGTGAATTGGGAAAGAAACGTCTCCTTCAGGAAGAGATATTGCACGAATGCATCAGGGGGCTTCTATCGAAGAAGAAGAAGGAAAGACCTATACAAGATCAGGCGCAAGACTTGGAATGTTTGTGTCAAATAATGAGAACAATCGGTAGCTTGCTGGATGTTGAAGCATCTAGGAATCTCATGAATCAATACTTCGAACGCATTGAAATGTATTCCAAGAAACAGGATTTACCTTCCAGAATAAGATTCATGCTTAAAGATGTTATCGACTTAAGAAATAACAATTGGCGTCCGAGACCTTTTCAGCGCGAAGATAATGTTCCACAGCCATTATCTAAATTGAGAGAAGAATTGGGATATAACAATATAGCATCTAATAGCACAGTTGATAAGTTAGGCAATAAGACCTTATTGGACATAAATGACCTGGTAAAATTAAGTGGTAATAAGTTGAACTCATTATTACTAGATGATGAACCAACTTTTACCACGACCACTGACTTCCACTGGGGATCTTCGCTCCCATCGGATAACCCGGATTTCGATTGGTTCTCTAATCCCACGCACAGTTCTAGATTGGAAAATGGTCTCAGTGCAACGGCAGATGAAAGTGTGCTCAGTGGAGCAACCAGAAAACAGCAGTATCAGGAAGTTTCAGCTTCTGTACCGAAGGGGCAATCAAAGCTTGGAATATTCAGCGACTACAAGTTCCCGAACATGAATAATCGTATCGATCCATTCTCTGATTCCTTCAAGTCGAAGCATAACTCAAGCAACAATTCAGGCCTAATCAACAACATCGATAACCGCATGACCGTAGGAGATAACAGTCAATTGTCCTTTTTCACAAGACGTCATGAGAGTCAGAATATTAAGAGTGCAGGTGGAGATCCTCCACTCCAGAAACATGGGCAGCCTCTGCCGTTCGAGAGACTAAACGATGTTAATACTCAGCCAAATCTATTCGGAAGAGATAGTTCTGCTCATCAGCAGGCAAGAAATAATGTATCATATCAGAACAATCCGCACCATGCAAACCGTAACATACCCAATCGCAATGACAGGCAATTCAATCACAACCAATCAAGACAGTTCATCCACAATGAAAGACAATCCTTCGAAGAGTCACATGGAGCGAGTGAACCATATTCACGGCGAATCAACGACTTAACACTTGACTCTAATCAACCACCTGTCAGATTCAAAAAAGATGAAATGATGCCATCTTCTACAACTTCACAATTGCTCCCATCTCAGCATCAGTGCCCCATCAAGCATCAGGCGCCGAATGATGTACAACTGACTGAAAATCAAGCGCACCATTTGAGGGACTGTGCGAAAGATGAGCTGAACAAAGATAAACGCTTCAATCGTAATGTATTAGACAGGCACGATATTCGGCCCCAAAGATTTGTGAATAACAATTCTAGGCAACCGATTCGCGATAGAGCGCAGCCTAACCAGCTGGCCATGCGCAACCGAGTACCAGAATCTGAGCGTAACCAGAATTGGCGCGCCACGGCCGCACCTCCGAAGAAATTGAGTCATGTTGCACAGCTGCCGGCTGATCAAATGCATCCAGCAAAGCTAAGCGATACTCTGCCCGAATCTAAGATTGACAAGCTCCCAAGTACTTACACACTGAAGGATGCTATCATCGAGAAACCAATCGACCTTGTTGAACAATCTAATGACAAACAAGCTCTCGAAAATGCTCCATCAAGGAATCGAGATGGATACAGAGAGCCACCTTCGACTTCAAATGGGTCTAATCTACCTGTGCAGGGAATGAGAAACGGCGAGTTGAAACCAAGTATGTCGTCTACAAGAAACGATTTCAAACCGATCAATTGTGTCGATGGTCCTATATCCAAGACCGTGGAGCTTCGAAGAGATCTAGATAGTAAACAAGCGACCCAGTGTCCTCCCAACCAACAAGTTAGACGCCTTGCCCAGAATAGAGACCTCAAGGACAAAAAAGACATCCCTCGGAGGTCCACGGGACCGATGGTTGAGTTCGATGGTCGCATTTATCAAAGGCCGTATCAGAACGAATCAGGCAGTCTCGAGAGAAGAAACTTCAGGCCCCACATAGCTCGTAATCAATCCTTTGATGCACCGAACAAGATCGAAGCAAAAAAATCGTCCGTAGCGAAGCCCGATGGTATCGTAATCGGTTCGACCCCATCAATTCTGAAAGATACCGCGACTTGTGCAATGACAAACTCCTTCTTTCCCCCTACCCAGATCAAGATGAACAATGGCGAATTCTCCTTGAGGCCCTCTCACAATTTGACCGGTAGAGCGACCTCTTCTCAAGCGGCGCCAAAGTCGTCAAATCAAGCCCTAGGGTCAGCCTCTGAAGTCAGTGGTGTAGCACAATCCGTGAACAGGAAATCAGATTCTACTCCACAGGCTCCAACCAAAATCACCTGTGAGATCAAGAACAATTCTCCGGTTGAGTTGGCAAGCAAGAAAGATGCAGTCAGACTCGAACCGAGTAAGGTGAATTATGTAGACCAGTTTAGAAAGTTTTTTGTGTTCAACAAAGACCAACAGGAAATAAGCAAGATAGTCCCAAAGATAAAAGAGCTCAAGGTCCCAAAGCAATATCAGACTGAATGTCTTGTTGAATTGCTAAAGAAATGCATCATCAAAACTGACAACGACAGGGTCAATACTTGTAGGCTCCTGGCACAGATAATACCATCTTCGTTCGATGCCTGTTCACTCATAAGCGCATTTCAGATTATATGCGAGCAGTTGCAAGGTATGGAGGTGGATACACCTAAGGTCAAGTCATTGGTTGCAGGGCTCTTGAGTCAGAGCACAGCTGAGGGACTTATCAGTATTGTTGATGTGGCTAACATGTTTATGGGAGGCAAACACCATCCTTTATTTTTACTATACTTACAGAAATTGGAGAAAATCAATGGAAAAGCTTGGCTGAGTGAGAAGTTCATTGCATCCAAAGTGAAGTTGATGGATATGTTACCGGAAGTCGATCGCTCTAAAGAACGCTTGGCTTCTGCCCTAAAGGATCGCTGTCTGGGTTTTCTGGATCCCATGCTCACAATTGAGCCCGATCTCTGGGAACACATGAAGACCCGTGATCCAGCTCCAGCTGCCGTCTACCGTTGGATAAAAGAAAACGTAGATCAAAGTATACAAGGCACGACAACATTTGCGCACGTATTTGTTAGATGTCTACTCAAATATATTCATCACGCATCTATGGAGAAACTTAAGAGCGAATCTTCGTCGGATCCGACCGCCGATGGATCTAGTAATGAATCACAATCGAGCAAGTCCTCACCAACGAATGTAATCCCACAAGTTGTGAGCGATAACGAGAAAGAGCTCTTAGCAAAATATCAGCACATTCTGCAAGCTATTCTAAAGGACAAGTCAATGCAGTTAGCCTCGTTATATGCCATACAAGCTTTTTATCACAGTTTGGATTTTCCAAAAGGGGCAATATTACGTTGGTTTCATCTGTTTTACGATATGAGTATTGTTGATGACGATGTGTATTTCACATGGAAAGAGGAGATAAATGACAAGTATCCAGGAAAAGGTCAGGCTTTGTTCCAAGTGAACGCTTGGCTACATTGGTTGGCGGAAGCCGAGTCCGAAGAGGAGGAAGAGTGAAGATTTTTGTGGTCCAGTGTGATAGCGGATCAAGCTTGTGTCTCATCCTGGATCTAATGAAGCAACAAACAGCTAGTCGGAAAATGTTAATGCAAGTCAAATATATGAAAATAGATATACGTTCATCGATATTGTGTAATCTAACCAATGATTCTAAAGAATTTACTAGCGTCGACATGTCAAAAACGATCTATTTCAAGTATGAGAGATACTAACTATTACAAGAGATATCAGAATTCTGTCTGAATATAATGGATTTGTATGATACATAAGGAATTCAATAGAAAGTTTGTAGATTCTTATTGAACAATGCCAAGATTATTATTTAGAGCTCTATACGTATTACTTAGACATATATTGATATGTAAATAATCTCATACAGATGATTACACATATAAACACTTTAATAGGTTAATAAATGCAACAATGACCAGAAAAATTACCCAAAACTCGCCTATCTTTTCCAGCCTTGTCGCATCCTCAGATCTGTACTCTCACCTACTCAGTCGATGGCACCTCACCTCTTTGCCTTAACATATGGTGCATTCGCATTTGTCTCACGGGATAGAAAGCCAATGGTGTCTGACAGTGTGGCAGGTTCTGTAAACCTTCACTGTCATACAATCATCAGACGAGTAAGGAGCATGACTCCGGATAAAAATAGAGAACCGCTGTATCACCTTTAGTTTAGGGCGTGATCTGCACTGAAAAACACACGGGACGAGCAAAATCCAACAAGGGTGAGACAAGGCTCCTCCAATCGACGAGGTATCGATTGTGAGGCTGTTGTTTAATTGGTAGTGATAGGAGCTCCCGTGAGATTTTCAAAACGCCAATCCAATCAACTTAGAGACCATCATTGATCGACTCAATGCAGCCTCTCGACGAGCTTCGGTCATCATTGTTTCGATATTATGATATAGCTTCTTAAGTTGCTCTTCTGCATCGGCTGCTGATGGAGAGATTTGCCCCGATCCATCTTTGAATCCTAGTTTGTCATTGATGGAACCTAAACTGCTAGAGAATTGCGCTGTCAAAGAATCTAGCTCGGCGTCACTATTTGCTTTTGCAACCGATGCATTTCCCAAAAGTAGCAAGGTTCCGACAACAATCACAAGGCATAACTTAGTAATATATGGTATGAAAAAGTTTTTGGCTGGTGATGGCCTTGGCATGATTGATATTGAGAAAGTTTTCTTGAATAGAAGAGGTTGCTCAAAGCTGGCTCAATCCTTGTCGTATGCAATGCGAGATGGGCTAACAATTGTTGCTTCGGTGGTGGATATAATCACGAATCACTGTTACTGCGAAAAATCTAGCCACCTCTCTGTGGGACAGCCTAGATGCTCATGGGCTTTTCAGTTGGATTGAGATAAAAATAGTCTCAAACCGCTTCGTGTAAACATAGAGAGCTATCTGTCGTACACTTTTCCTTCATCCCCACCTCTAACACACAGTAGCTGGGTCAATCCGAGACCTCAAGCTACAGTCATTGCGCCTTCGATAAAGATATTATATGTCCCCAGAACTTCCTGAAAAATGTATACCAGACACACTCGGAGCACCTTGGCAAATTTGGTGGCGTACGCACTCCTGATAGGGTCATTCTTGAATCTCGCTCTGACGCGAGATGAGGTTGAAACAATCAAGAGCGGGTGGAAAACCTTTGATTTATGGCTAGGCAAATCCGGCGCTCTCAGTGATCTCTCGGCCGGTTATTTTTTGAATAATGTTGGTCTCCTAGAGTCCTATCCCTCGGCGTACAAGTCGCTCCTGTTTGAGAACAAAAATTGGAAGATAATCAGAGTTCTCTGGACCAGCACGGGCAAGGGGATATGCAAGATGGAGACATTGAACTCACTACACTTACTCGAAAAGAGCAAACCTAATCTATGTTTCTCGACACCTTACTTGAAGATTGACCAAGTGCTCCAGCCCCTTCTGGTCGATTCAGCCAATTTGTGCCAGAATTTCTCCGCGAGAAATATCGATCTATTACAGATTGGAACAAGAGGGGGAGTGAAGATTTCCAGGATCGAGTCAATTTTAACGGGAGTGGAAGTGGAGAAATATGCCGGCAAGGTAGAGCAACAGCTGAGGTTACCGAATAATTTCGAAAACTACAGTATCTCCTTGATCGATACGTTTGAAGAGATTATGTCCAGGGTATTAAGGCTGGAAGTAGAGAGAACTGGACTATCTGTCGCTCTAGGAATGGTGACAAGTGTGAGAGGCAAATTCAACCGACTACTGTTGCGACCTTGTGAGAAGTTCGTGCTCTCGAATGAAGAATCGTTCCGCAATGCGAAGTCTGTATCAAATTGTATCAAGGGCAAAGAGCACGCTTACATGAGCTCCAGATCGGCCCGTTTCAAGTTGCTGCTATTTATTTGGGAGTTCTGTAATTATGTCATTGACGTTGATACAAACCGTTCGGATACAGACAAATATTTGGTCAGTTTGGAGGCCAAGGGTCCAAACTAGTAAACGATGAGCAACTGTTGTTTCAGGCCTCTGTTGCTTGGAAATCTGAACTTCGGTTAGCGGATGGAATTATTTACAGTTTTCGGCAGTAAAATTGAGAATTTTACAACCAACCAGAAATGTTGACTAGTGTTTCCAAATATGTTTGGGACCATTGCGGATGCTTAGCTAAGAGGCTCATCTGTTCGTTGTGACGCATTTGGTATGAGCTGGACAGTACAACTTGGAATCGATGGCGGCATATGTCTCCAGCCTGGACAATTCACAGGAAAAGAGTGAAGAAATGGTTCGGTTGTTGTTCTTTGATTAGTTTACGAACGGATGATCGTATCATTTGAGGGAATTTCCAAAAAAGCCTATCAGTGCTTACCTTAACATTGAAGAGCAAACCTGACATCTGAAACAGTTCCGGTGTATATTCAGGGTGGTCTTGGTGAAGTCGAGCTCGAGCTTGTCCACGGGATAGAGGCGTTGCTGGCACCTGGTGCAGTGGGGCAGGGGTCGAATGCGTTGCAGAGTGTTGGCCCAACGGGACCTGTTCGAGCCCATCGATCCTTCCGGATGGCGACCATTGGCTTGCATCATGCCTGCACTCCAGGTGCTCCCATCGAAGTTTGCCGACGATTGGCGGTCACAGCTGCTCGCCAAACGAGCTGCCTTCTCTATGAGGCGCCGATTTTCCCTGAAAGCAGCTCGACATTGGCGAATCTCATCACCGTCTATTGGATAGAGGCTGAGGTCGTCTCCGTTAATTGACACTCCCATTCCTTCCTGGCGATCCTCCGTCGAACTGCTCAGCTGGGAACCATCGAATGCGACTGGCGAGGCGGCCGGAAACACCTGTTGATGTTGCTGACCCGTTGGGCTCACTGAACAGACCAGAGTTCTGCCGTAGTTGCCGCTGGAGGACGAGGCGCCCGCCGATGAGCCGCAGCGGCGCACCAGCTTGATGTATCCGCAATCATTATCCTCGGCCCCAATTCCAATGTCGATGACACTTGCGCGGAAGGAGCCATGCGACTGGTCCAAGCTCGGCCCGTTCATTTCCTCCTGATTCGAGGACAAACTCGAACGCAGCTCCTCCTCGCCGAGCTCCGAGTTGCCCGACGAGCCGTCCAAGGAGACGCCTCGATTGCGGCGCCTGGTCGCCGAGTGCCTATCGCGCCCCCTTGCAGTGTTGCCATTGGCCGCCTGTTGGCCCTTTTGGCTCCGGCACAGCGAGTCGAAGAGGCGCCGCGCCGCCTCGGCCGAGTGTCTATTTTGGCCACACACCGACACGTCCTCAAGGGTGCTCATTCTGAGCTGGCGCAGCTTCACCTCGGACGCTTGCTGAGCCCCGCAAAAGTCCTCGTCCACCTCATCATGCCCGTTTGTGCAGCTCTTGTCCTCGCCCGCGACTGTCTCTGGCTCCCCAAACTGGCCGTTTGGCGCCCAAGGCTCACCATTTTGATCTTTCTCCTGCTTCTGGTCGTCTTTCACACTGTTCTCCTGCTGCTGCGGGCACTCCTCCGACTGTGCTTGCTCCCCTAAGCGTCCGACGATTAGCGACGACGAGGAGCTGTCTGTTAGACTGGTGTTTGTGGGCGAGTTGGGCGACCGAACGCTCGTGGGGCTGGACATGGACAAACCCTGGGAGCGTATGAACAGCAGCTGGTCCACATCCACCGCCGAGTCACTTTTGTTCAACTCCAGGTGCTTGGCGGTCTGCAACTCGTCCGCATAGTCGAACAGGGAGGACAATTCCTCAGTGTTCAACGAGCGTCTATCTTCCGCGACCTCTGCTTCTTTGGCAAGCTCCTTCCTGCTGGCCCCTTCGATGGTGCTCTCCAGTTGCTCGTCGGCCTGCGTCTGTTCGACTTGCTTGCTACTCGCGGGAAGTGAGGCCACACTTTCGGCCAGCTCCTTCCGGCTCTCGAGCATCTGAAGAGCCTCCTGCAACATTTGGGCTCCCAGTAGTTCGGCTTGTTCTTGCTCTGAGACGGCGTCACTGGGACTCTCTTCGTGGATTTGTTCGGCTTTGTTGTCGTTCGTTTTGGTCAACATTGAGGGAAATATTGGAAGGGTGGCGAATATTAAGGGAAACTTCATCAGTCTTGTTGCCGCCGCTTTTGGATCAAATCCTGACTCTCCCGACCGTCCGATTGGATGTCTCTTTCGAGGCGGAGACAAGGGTTGCCCCTCGAGATGAAAAATTACAACTACCTGACAGGAGCCGTCAGTGGTGGAGCGGCTGACCACTGCAGGCGTGTGTTCGCGTGCCCACTGGTCAAGAGAGGGAGAGAGAGAGAGAAAATGGGCTGCTCGCTGTGTGGTGGCTGAGATATTTATGCGTGTGGGTGGTTCCCGTCGAGCTCAAGAAACTATGATGCGAGCCACTCGGCACCAATGACCACAAGCGGCCGGAAAAAGAATACGCCCCGAGCAGTGGCCACAGATAGCAGTCAAGACACAAGTTTTCCCTCTCTCTCTTCACTCACTTTTCCTGCTCCTCCTCCGCCTCTTTTGTGATGGTGCTTGCACAAACTTGGTTTTGTTTTACAATGTCGGCTTCCAAAAGAATTAGCCAGACGACAGAGCTAAACTCTGTGCTCCTCCACCTTCTGGCCTTAGTGGTTGCCGAGCGGACGCCAAACGGGCGAGAGCAAAGAGTGAAAATATGGGCAAAACACAATCGTCATTGTATTTTTATGCTCCCGCCGGGTTCAGATCATTCAGACGCCTAACTCGACTGTGGGCTCGCTAGCCGCGAAAAGCGCAGAAAACTGCTGCTTGGAGCTGGAGAAATAGTTATAGTTTCCATCTGATTCACATGCACACGTAGATATTTGTATATATTTATAATTATATATATACAATGCAAACATGTGTGATCAGTATAGATACTTTTCCACCCATGCGCCGCGGATCGTTGTTGGCAACCAACCTTAGCTCGTGCTGCAGGCAGACACACGGCCAATTGGGTTGTACTCGAATTTTTTGAATTCATTATCAAGAGATATAAAGGAACCACTGCTCAATTAAACATTAGCTGGCCCTTGTTTCACTCCACTAGAACGCGACGACAAATTGCCAGTGGACGCAAATCGCGAGCCTAGACTAGCTCTGGCTCGACAATTTCGACATCAAAAAAAAGCAACAACTTCCACTTACCCATTTGAATGCGATCACTTGTTTGCTTATCACTGCACCAACGGCTGGAAACTATCTCTCCACTAATTTGCCCACTATAAGCGGCTCGCTGGTCCTTGTCGTCGTTTAGCTCGCTATCTAGCCGCTTTCCATCTGATTCCACTGGGCGATCATTGCAGCCGCTTCCGGCGCTCTGACTTGCTTCTAACTGGCGTCGACTGTTAGCCACATTCAACACAGCGCAGAATTGTTGCGATTGGTCGTGATGGGCATGTCGGTGGTCGTTTGTGGTTTGTTTGCTGATGTAAGTCAAGGTTGATCGGTAATCTAGGGGCAAAAGTATCTCTTTCTTGGCTGCTGGTGCGCTTCTTTGAGCAACAAGTTGCTGGACAAACGACGACCAGCTAAACGGATCACAACTCACCTTTTAGCTGGATCGAACTGCGATTTGAATCTTCCATTTCCATCTCCAATTTCATTCTTTTTCTCCCTCAAACTTATGGTCTCATTCTCTGCCTCCAACTCAATCCCACTGAGCGAGCGGCTGCACTCTGTTGGAAGAATTTTCGGCCCAAAATTGTCGATTGTTGAACTCAGTCGATTCGCAGTCAACTCTTGATCTTTCTTGTCTTCCACTGTTAGTAGTTGCTTAAGGTTGCCTGATTTGACTAGAAGAAAGTTGACAAAATCTCTCAAAAGCAGAACCAAACTCGCCACACAAGAACAAAGCAAGCCGATGGTGGCCAATTCTACTTGAGACAACCACTGGCCAGCGGAGTGTGTCAGCTTCATTAGTTTGACTCTCTTCGTCTCCCTTTTCCCTCCTCTTTTTCCTGTCCCCTTTCGAACTGGCCCAATCTCGTCACTGTACCTGTGCCACTGGGCATGTGTGTTGTCTTCTTGTAAGTTTGCAACCTGTTTGCTCAACAATTGCATACTGCCAACCGCTGCCTTCATGTCGCACCAAACTCTGCCTCCAAATGCCGCCGCTCATCCAAAAGGTGCCCTAAGGCTGTCTCGATGAACTGCGCCAAGATCCGCTCTGGCGCTGGCCGGCCCTCACTTCTTCTTCGTCTCTCGGCCATACTCAAGCTTCGGCCCATTTGAGTTCAATCATTATTGACTCGTCGCTATTTCAACACGTGCACTTTTCTCCGCCGATCCTTTGGGGCAACGATTGGCCGGCTTGAGTCGCTGCTTAGTCAGGCCAGACACTTGCACAACCTCATGCGCCAAAACAGGCACACAAATGCGCATCTGCCTGTCTCTCTCTCTCTCTTCTGTCTTCTACCATTCAAGACTCCTCCAAGCCCCCGAGAACTCTACTCTTTTTGCACCACCTCCATTTGGTGAGAGACGAGCGAAGCCTTGAGGAGTCTAGCATTTATGCTGGTGGTCGTACCATATGACAGCTAGGAGCTTTGCAGGGTTTTTGCCCCATTCGAGCAACAACTTTCGCCTCAGCCAACGAGCATCAATAAAAGTAAAGAGCAAAACTCGACAAGAGTGCAATTTCCTGGTTAAAATTTTACAATTGCGCCTTATGGAACAACTACCGTGAACACGGCGCCATTCCATAGGGGGAGAGAGTTGTTGCCGCTTTCGCTAGCGTTGCTATTCTCACACTTTGGGCACTCAGGGTTCAAAGTCTAAGCTTGGCGCTAAAAGAAAGCAACAGCACCGTCTTGTTACTTCTTTCTCTCCAACTTCTTTCTTCCTTTCTTTCATCCACCTCTTAGAACTGCTATAAAGAGCAAGCGACCCTAAACTGGCGCTTCATCAGAAGTAGACGGTCCTCGGTGCCCAAAATTAGCTGCATTCCACAGGTTGAGCTTGCCCCAATCGACGAGCGCCATCACTCATCACTAAAATGGCAACTCGTTGGAAGATGTCTGCTCATTGGGCTAGCCAACTTAAGGATTGAAACTAGCCAATTGGGACCAATAAAATCGAACAGGAAGCACCACTCTGACCATGCAGGAAAAATACTCACGTCCGATAGTGAGGATAAATTTAGCTGTTCGAAGGAAAAATAAGCTTACTCGCCGTCGATTATGGTCGTTCAATTTTTATCACTTGCCTGCTTACAACAGAAGATGCAAACTAACGCTCGAGCAAGTCCTTCAGGCACACGTTTGGGCTAAACTCTAAGGGCGGGATCACTTTGTTATGGCCAATCGACTGGATTCTAGAAACAATAGTTCGACACGCTGCATCATTTCCGCCCGGCCGATTGGCTAAATCTAATCACGGAAAGAAAGTTCATTGAAGCGAAATGAAAAGGAAAGAGAAACGAGCAGGATCTCAAGCCAGTTGGCCGGATCTTCGGCTGTTAGCGAAGTGCCTAAGGGCCAACTGGAATCGTGAAAGGTGACCAGCTCGTTTGCAAATCAGTGCAGGAACGGGAATAATGTTCCTCTGTTGGATGCTCTTTAGTGCTTTTAAGGTGCAACGAGTGTTCAGACTTCTAGGCACCTGATCTTAGCTCTTAGAAACCGAAATGAGATCAACTCTGTCCAAAGGCAGTGGTCTCATGCGCGACAAATCGGAAGGCCATCAAGTCTTGAGAGCGAGTCGGATGGCTCTCAATGGAGGTTTCGTTTCCCTCCACTTCCTTGATTGTCGATCCTTTCGTGAAATGTCGACGACGCATCTCTTGATGAGCGACCACGAAAACGAGGGAATTACGGTGCTCAATGAGCAAAACTTCACCTCTCCGACTGGACATATGGTCTAACACAATGTTGACCTGTTGCAGTTCAGCGAGCCTTTCCTCCCGCCACATCGATTCGACAAGGAGCAGCCTCCACACGGAAAAGCTCATTTTCCCTCAAAAACCAATCCCCCCATACTACGAGGAAAACAGAACGCGGAAGTTGCAACTCCCGTTCGAGAGGCTCCGAGGACATTGTTGACATCTCTTGGACCATTGTCCGAATATCTCTATTCTGCGCCGTTGAAGTGACGGTTGGCAGGAATGGCAGTATCTGCTTGAAGTAGATGATAAACATAGAGTGCTCTTGAGGTATTTCCATTGTAGTTAGACTGAGTCGATGGGTTATAGAACATATGGTGCAATATTGAGCGATGAAAGGTAGCAGGTTGTGCTCTCTGGACAACCTTCGAACGTAGACACGTGAATACTCCCCGACTTGGTTGCCAGCCTTCTGCTCCTGATGTTGACGTAAAAGCGTTCTACAGACACAAGACTGGCATCAGGTCTCTGTCCCGGTTTGACTCTTTGGTTGATCTGACTGTGAGTCGATTTTCGCCCGCCTCACGTTGATGCTATCTCTAGAATAGACTCGCACAGAGAGTGATAGGAGAGAGACAGAGGGGTTCTTTGTTTGTTGACGATTTTCGGATTCTGCACAATCTGCGGTTGTTTAATTTATAGTAGACTTGTCCGAGATTTTTTCTTGGCTTCATCAACTTTGGGAGAGATTCCCAAGTATTTTGAGCTATACTGTATCGCTCGAAAGTGCTCAACATTTCGTCCTTATCAGAACCACTCGCACCATAGATGAGGTCGCCCAACACACCACAGCCAAAATCATCCCGCGCAGGATGCATGAGAGCGGCCTCAGTCCATTTGTTGGTAATAGGGTCATATATTTCTACGCTAGAAAGAGTCCTGATAGAACGGGAGGGTCCAGATTGAGAATACTCAAGGCCGCCAATCGCGACATCCGTTGGCAGTTTTCCAGATTGCGATGGGGAGTTGCACTGACCACGGCGAAAGCCTCACCTCGGTATTGCTTGTTTTGGCGCTCTGTTTCCAAGCAATTTCTGGAGTTCTCTATCAGCTCTCTGCGTTATTCGGACATTATAGCTAGTTTCAAACGGCTAAGCTCGCTCAATTCAGAAGCGTCAATCAGTGCAAATCTCACGTGCTTGACCAATCTTCCGAATGATGCTTGTCTATTCTCTAAATTGTGCTCAGTCCACCTGACTAGCGCCCTCATAATGCCATTCTCAGATAAATTGAACCTTTCGTCTGGCAGCAATATTTCCATTTGCACTAGGCGAATACCTCCAGGCAATCGGAGGCTGTCTCTCAGCACCTGTCGGCTGGGTCGAGCGATTTCGTACCGGCGATAAAAAATGGCATAGTTGTGCACTGGCGCGGATTCCGCGCGTCTCTGCAGCTTTCGTAGATCTGGATGGCTATATTTACTAAATTAGGGGTGAAAGCGAATTAGACACCGAGGGAACAACATTGGAGACGTACGATTCAAAGACAGATTCTTGGTGACGCTTGAGTTCTCTGTTTGGAGGCTTAGATTGGCTAGAATGTACATGTTACAAAGCGGAAATTTATATCATGTGCTGGCCGTATCCAATTTTCCGGCTTCACCTGGAATTGTCTACAATCCGTCGAGAAACAGCTGGTATGAGTTAACGAGAGCGCCGATCGATCGAGTTTGGCAGGGTAACTCGGGCTTTGTTTTCGTTGACGATTTTCAACTTTTGCACAATCTGCAGTTGTTTATTAACGTGAATACGTTTATCAGACATGGTTTTCACTTTCACCGGAAGTGGCCTAACGACAGCATAAATCCCGCGCGCGCCGTGTTATCTGGACGGGGGATTCGTGCTATATCCACGCGCGCGGAATTTCTGAAGATTCTACCCCCCTTGACCGA
>Ga0058701_10000112_pt1 | contig 66223 bp, 40 predicted proteins | sample AgamicOrMae_FD_97039 | JGI IMG/M metagenome (GOLD analysis project Ga0058701, IMG submission 97039) | Agave microbial communities from Guanajuato, Mexico - Or.Ma.e | ecosystem: Host-associated > Plants > Phyllosphere > Phylloplane/Leaf | place: Guanajuato, Mexico | collected 2012-06-04
AAAGGACAGCCCAACAACTGGGGTAAATTTGCATATTTAATCTCTATGTTTGCGTCTAACTAGGTTTCGGTTTCGGTTTCAGTTTCAGCTTCAGCTTCAGTTAGTAGCTAAAGAGTGGCAGTATTTCACAGTGTTGCTCTTTGTCTCAGTTGTTCGAGTTGGCGAAAAGCTGCGCCCTAAGGAGGAACAATCCCCGCTCGTTCTTTTATGCAAACTTGCCAAGGAAGTTTAGTGGGCCGGTCGCTTCCGTTGCATTAGTTTTAGGCTGTCGATTGGGCGCCAGCGAGCAGCAAATGTTCCGCTTTTCTCTCTCAATCTCTCTTCTCAAAAGCCCCTCAAAAGCTTTGTTCCCCAACTCAGACTGTCTGTACCTAATTTCACCCCTTTTCTCTTTTCCACTATTGTCTCGCCAATAGAAATTCCCCAATTCTCCACTTCGCCACTTCTCCACCGCAGACTAGCTCACGATTCGAATGCACAATTCTCCGTTTCCGGCCTCTCACTTGACTCTGCTTAGATCACTCTTTTTTCCTCCACTTTGCCAATTGGTGTGAGAAGGCAAACTCTTTCTTTCTCGCTGAGTTTGGCGAGCTCTTTCTAATTGGCTTGTGGGAAAATCTGCCAAATTCGTCACCGCTTTTTTATCCCTCGAAGCGCTCAAATTATGTCCTCAAAGAGTCAATTCCGCACTCAAAGAGTGTCTTTAGACAGCAGTCTCTGTGTGTGGCCCTTCGTTCGTTCCTCCAGTTACACCTCGTCTGTGGCGCTCTGGCTGATTGGTGGCCACTCCGCTCGCCAGTTTCCGTCTTCGGGTCCTTCAACTCGAGCCCATTTGCCTGCGGCGGCCGCATCGAAACCGCAGAGAATGGTGGCAGCAGCTCACATCATCGCCCTCATGATAACGGCCAGCCTCTTCTTCTTCTTCCTGGGCCACACTCTTCCAAGAAGCACTGGAGGCAAGACTGAACTTGACCCTTCGGTTTTCTCGTGCCGCCGGTGCTGCCCATTCGAGTGGTTGGGGAAACGAGTGCAAACGGTGGCCGAGCTCTGCTTGTGGCGCCGTCGAGCTGCTTTGCTAGCTATCCAACACTTGCTGCCACTTGCTGCAAATTCTAAGCAAGTTCTCAGGAAGCTGACGCGCGCTCGCCAAACACTTTGTAGCCTCCGCTCAATCCGTTGCTCTCTGGCGCGCTCGTTAGCTCTTGCGCTCGGCCGCTGTCAGTCTGCGGCTCTCAAGCTGCCCTCTCTCTTTGGCCAGGCGGCGAGTTCGTCTTCTTCCGTCCTCTTGAGTGCACTTGCTCCAGCCTGCGATTAGGGCAACAGGTGCAACAGAGGGAACTCTTTTTCCGGCCAAATGGCTCACTCACTCCACTTGATTGGATCATACACACACAAACGAACACGAATTTGCCCTGAGCTCCACTGGCCAACTGGCGGCTGCTCGGCTCGCTTCTCGCTGATTGGCGCCTCCAGTGCATTGAGTGAGATTCTGCATTGGATTCTGCATTGGATTCTGCATTAGATTCCGCAGTGACGCCAAAGGCTTGCCGGTGGCGCCCTTCGCGGCGCCTTCTCCATTGGGCTGACGTCGCGCGGGGCGGCGCCCGCCACGAGCTCAGGTGTCTTGGGAAGTTGGCGACAACTCTGGGCGAGACTGCGCCAGAGGGGAGCCTTCGGGGAGACAGTTGAGGAGAGGCGACAACAATTAGCCGGAATTGAGTGCGGATGCGCTCAAGCAGCCAGCGAGCAGCCAGTGAGCAGCCGTCTCGCTGGGCGCCACAGTGTTTGGGGCGCGCGTGCTTTGCCGGGCGGCTTTCGCGTGCACTGCACGCGCACACGCGCCGACCAAAACAATGGCGCGCTCAACACGCAGAGACAGTCTCTGGTAGTCTCTAGTGGAGACAGTCTCTACTGGAGACAGACACGCGTCGTTCTGAGGGCGCCCAAGCATATCAATTAGTCGTCATAATAATCTCCAGCAGCCATTAGGGTGCACTCAAGGCGCTCCACTGGCTCCTTTTGTTTCTTCCTTCTCTCTTTTGGGCACTCTTTAAAGTAAAACTCCTTTCCAAAGACTGCCAAAAAGGGGCCACCAGCTGGAAAAGGGCCACAGACAATGGATGGAGAAAATAATGAATTGAATGAAGGGAGCCAATTTGGCAAATAAACAAGCTGGCTTCTTTTCCCGCGGAGCTCTTTTTCTCTCGTCAGACGCTTGAACTACCTGTTGAGCGAGTTTGTGCGTGGCCCAAAAATCAGGAGTTTGGCCTAAGCTTAGGGAGGGAAAAATTGGAAAAAATTGGTAAAGATTGGGAAAAATCAAAAGATTGCCGAGCAGAAGCGGCGAGACCAAATCGGCGAGCGAGGGAAATCAAATTTAATCGGAACATGGCTCCAAATGGGAGACTCTGATTGATTTCCATGCCAGTCAATCAGGCCCGGCCCACTACTGACTGTCTCTACTTGTCGAGCGGGACTTCTTTCACTTGCCGTCCCCTAACTGAAAAGCTGCTTTCCCCCAGCCAATTTTCCTCTGCTTTGTTTGTCCTCTTGAGCGGCGCTCAAGAGCACTGCTCGGGTGCATTATGCACACTAATTAGCGACCAAATCGGCCCAGCAGGAAGCTGACAAGTATCAGTTCCTGTGCCTGTGTGTGGGTTCCCTTTCGGTGGCAGATTTGTTGCAACTTTTTGCCTTTGTTTTCCAAGCCAAACTCACTCTTGCTCTTTTCCTCCTCCTCCATAGACGTAAGCCGAGAACTAGCTTGCCAACGATACGTAAGCTCAACCAACGGCCAGACAGTTGAGGGCGGCTTCCGTTGAGTTGGTTGAGTAAAGTTGGGGGAGTCCAGAAAGCCAGTTGGCGAGTGCAGTTCGACGAGTGTTGAGCTACTCGTTCGACTTGCTGCCCGTTTGCTTGGTCGCTCGCCGGCTGCTCGCTTGCCTAGCGAGTCCCCAAAACTAGACTCTGGCCAAAAGAGTGATGGTTGACGCGCGAGAGAGAGAGAGAGACAGTCGCTGGAAAGACGGCTCCGAACTGTCTTGGCGGTGGCGGCCCACGAGCTCTCCTTAGAGCCACTGTGTCGACTCGTCAGGGTTGGCAGTTATCAGTTGGCACTTGGCAATTGTGGCGCTTGTGCGGGCAGGAGCAGGCACCAGTATGAATATCATTATCCCCTTTGGCGGCCTGTTTGAAGGCGCCGCTCTGGCGCCAGATGAATGGCGGCCAGCGCTTAGGGCAGGCCCATTGCATTGCGCACGATTTTCCCTCCGCTCGCTCGCTCGCTCGCTAGCTCGCCAAGTGCAGAAACAGCAGCCCCAATCTGCGGGCGCAAAACGGGCAATGCTGGCGCTCACAAGTCAGTGTCGATGGGCTGATTGTGCGAATTGGCGCCGCTCACTGTCTTGCCTCCAACGTCTGCTTGGAGGCAAACGTCTCTGGCGAGAGACTGTGTGTGGTCAGCGGCCAATTGTCGCCCGTCGTTGCGTAATTATGACCAATCCGGCGAGAGACCAAAGCAGAGCCGAGGGAGCCCTTTTTGTGTCTTTTTTCTCTCTCTCTCTCTCTCTCTCTCTCCTTTTTGTGTCCTTTTTTCTCCTCCTCCTTGCCCATTGCCCAACTTTCGGCCAGTCTTTCTCACTCTCTCGCCGCCGTCTATCTGTCGATCTGTTGCTCTCCTCCAACTCTCACGCACTCGCTCGCCCAATGGAGGAGGCCCACTCGGACGGGCGAACCAATTTCCAGAGACCAGCCTATCTGTTGAGGAAGTGGAAGCCGCCCGTGAGCTCCGTTTGCCGTCCGTCAAGACGCCGCCATCAGCACCACGTCAACTGCTTCAGCTCCGGCTCAACAACTGGTCCCAATCTTCTCAGTCTCCACAACAGTCTCGACAACGGTCTCAACAGCAGTTACTCTAAAGGCCGCCGAGAGCAAACCGCCGGCCCAAAAGTGGCGCCGAAATAGAGATGAGCGCCAACACTTTTGTGCCAACTGGAACACGGATCTCCTGGACACTTTCCTTTCCTCTCCTTACCTCTCCTTCACTTCAGTCTAACCAACGAGCCCACAACAAGCAGCCTAAAGGCCGCAATCTTCGCCCGCATCTGCAATCCAACTGCCTCTGCTCAACCCCCGACGCCTAACGTCTGATTTCTTATTTCTCATTTCTCATTCCTTATTTCTTTTCTGTTGCTCTGCTGCTCTGCTGCTCTGCCCCCGCCACGCCCCCCACTTATGTCGCCGCCCGGCCGGCCCTCAGCAGAGTCAGTCTGCGGCCAGCGAGAGAGAGCCGCTCCGACTCTAAGCGGCGGTAAGGCACGGCGCTTAGAGTCTCTATCGCTCTATCATCTGTCTCTGTCTCTGTCTCAATCGGTTCGCGTGTTGTGGGCGAGCGCTCGCATGGAGCAGCTTTCATATTTTGGAACTGCGCCAACGTTGGCCAACTTTGGACCATCACCAAGAGCAAAGTGCGGCCAAACGGCCACAAAGACAACCTTCGTCTGAGTGGGCCGCCTGAGAGATGCTCTCTCTCTCTCTATGTCAGAGACTGGCTCTGTCTCTGGCTCGTTTGGCCAGCGCCGTTTTTCTGGCCGAAGCTTAGCATCGGTGGAGAATTTTTCCGCATTCGCACGCCACAAAGCAGCACCGGCAGCGAGACAGTCTGCAGCAAGACAGTCTCTGCAGCGAGAAAAGCAGACTTAGAGCACTCCACAAAGTCCAGCCGCCAAGCTTGCCAGCAAAGTCTAGCTTGCCACCAACGAGCGTTGTCTGGTGGAAAAAAGGGCCGTAAAAGTCGGCCATAAACGCTCGCTTACCGCCTTGTTGCCGGTCAAAACCTTTGGAGCATCTTCCAGTTTGCGCGCACAAACTTCTTGGGCCAACCATTTGGGCCAGCCGAAAGCGTTCCTCAATTGCTGCAAAACGTCTAACGGCCTTAGCGCAAAGGGCCAGTTGGCCAGCAGGAGCAAGCAGGCGGCCAGACTACAGCTAAGGACTAGCTCCAGCGGCTAACAGAAACCCCTTCTGATGGGGAAACAAGTGGTCGCAATGCGCTCACTTTGCTCCACAGCTGTCCGAGCGGCTTCCATGTGGACCAGATGAGAGAGTGGACGGCCAATGCAGAGTTTGCCAAGACACTCTCTGCAGACAGTCAGTCAGCCAGCCAAATGAGCAATCTTTTTCGGCCCTCCTTGTGCACAACTGCTTTGCAATGCTGCAGAGGCGCCCTAAGAGGCGGCACAAACAAGGGACACTCACACGCGTACTTCACTGTAGGCACTTTTCGGGACTCTGTTTGGAAGCGCGCGCGACACTAAAACTTTGGCACCCCATTGTAGAGGAATCTAATTGTCGGCCGGCCGCTCTGAATCGTAGGGCAAATTGAGTGAGGATAAGGAGCAGACTGACACTCGCTTGGCTCTTTCTCTGTTGGCAAGCTTTCTCCCTCTGGCTTGCCAGCTGGCTAGGCAGAGTTTTAAAGCAAGGCCATTGGAGCAGAGGAACCTGTTGGCTTGGTGTCCGTTTTGCTCGCTTCCAAGTCACTTTCCAACCGGCTCCTCTGGGCAGCTAGCAGCAAGCAGCAGCAGTTGCCTGGTCAGACTGCAATGGTAATGGAGTGTCCGTGTGTCTGTTTGTGCATCACTGTGTGTATGTTGGTGCGTGTGTGTGTGTGTGTGTGTGTGTGTGTGTGTCTCTCTATCTCTCTGTCTAACTGCAGAGCTTGTTGCAGCTCCAAGTGGTTGTTTTCGGGTCGCGCGGGCATTGAACTCGCGGCGCTCTGTTATGCGCTAGTTATGTGCTCTGAGCAACATGCACGCTCAAAGCAACTCCAACAGCAACAGAAAACAGAAACAACTACAACAACCACAACCACCATCACCTGTTTCTACGTTCTTTCTTAATTTTTCATCTTTTTTCTTCTCCTTTGTAACTGCGCTCCTCGTTGCCATCACAAGACAACAAGAAGCGGCCCAGCAGCACCAGCACCAGCAGCTAGACAACAAATCATATCAATCCGTCAAAAGGCTCCACTGACCGTCCGCCCTTAGAGCCTGTGCTCGTGTGTATCCAATTTGTTCATTGTCAAAAGGAACAGCCGAGACTAACATAGTAATCTATGGTTTTTCTTCAACTCTATCTGTTTTTATCTCTCTCTGTCTCTCCCTTTCACTCTGCTGGGCTGCTCCTCCTTTCGTCTTATCTTTGCGCTCTAAGAGAAAGCTCAAACTCCTCCTCTTCCTTCTGGTCCAACTCCTACTCCTACTCCTACTCCTCGTCCCTAGTCTCTAGTCCACCGGCCGAGCGGCCAAGCGGCAGCCTCTCCCCTTTGGGCTCCCATTCACTTAGACAATTCATTGGTTAAATAGGAATAAATTTATTTCTTGCGCTCGCCTATCAAAAAAGGATCTTTTATAAGAAACAGAGACTCAATCTCTTAACTTAGTCCTCCTCCTCCTCCTTTTCCCCTCCACCTACTCTCTGTCCTAGACTAGACCTATGCTTTAGCCCAGCTCAGTCCAACTGTTGAGCGCTTGGCTATTGCAGCTTTGCCATTCCAGTTTGACGCTCACTCCCTCGCCTGTGTCTTCTTTTGGCCCTTTTGGCTCTTCGTGGCGCTCATTCGCCCAAAGTAATCTGAACTTTCCCCCCAAAGCTAAGCGCTCAAACTCCAAGCCAGAGAGCTCCCATCTCGTTAGCTTGGCGTCGGCCAACGTGTTCTCCACTGGGCCACTTTTGGCCATCCAAGAAGGATCTTGTCGCCTCCCAATTGAGTGTCGTACAATGGATTGCATAGAATTGCATAGCCTAGCAACAGATTGCCTGTTTACGATTGTTAAACAAATCCGGACCTTGATTTAGAATTACCCAATTTGAGCGCCACATGCATTGAGTGCCGGCACAGACACAGACAGACAGACAGAGAGCAAGCCAGCACTTGGCACTGCTGTAAGTGAGCGACGCCTTTAACCTGTTGTGCCACTTTTCTCCTTATTACTCGCCATTTCTCTTCCTCTCTGGCTCGCTTCTTTTTCCTTCCACCCAACTTTTTTTGCCTAATCACCCTCTGTGTCCAATGCAAATGGCACACAATTGACAAGCCGCACTTCTGACTGGCTGGCTGGCAACTGTGACTGGCTGGCTGGCAACTGTGACTAGCTGGCTGCCACCAGACAGCCAGTCACACTCCACGAGACCGCTGGACACGTGCCACTGGCGGTGGTCGGCCGAAGGTGCCGCCAGAAGGGCCAAAAGGAGACCTAAGGTGCCATTCAAGGGATGGAAAATGGCGCCTTTATATCTGGCTCAAGGTGGCGGCTTTGGGTTTCGCTGCGGAGCCCTTTTTAAAACTGAATTCCGTTTCCACTTTCCACTCCCAATTTGCCACTCGAGTTTCCCTCAGCCTTTGGCTTTTCTCACGGAATTGCTCACATTTGGCTCCCATTTGGCAATTGGGTCTGGCCCAATGTCGAGTATGAGCGCAAGCGAGTGCAAAGGAGTGCAAGTGAGTGTGTGCATGTGCGTGTGTCACTGTGTTGAAGTGGAGCTCGTCATCCAGTTTTCAGAGAGTATCGTGAGAAAAGCGCTCCAGCTTGGCCGCCCTTTTGCCTTGTGACTTTTGCCTCTCGCCACTGGCTCCTTCTGGCCCAACAGGTGGCCAGACGGCTTGGCCGAATTGCGGCTGGCCAAATTCAATTGACTTTGAGGGAAACCAAGCCAGACAAACAAACAAACAAACAAACAGACGGACACACCTAAGCTTGGCTGAAAGAGCAAGGTGGTGGCTCTTGCGGCCGGGAGGCTAAGAGGCGAGAGGCAGAGCGGCAGAGCGGCAGAGTAGGACTGGGAATTGGAATAAGAATGAGATTGAGATTTAGAGTGAGGAAGGAGAATGAGGCGATGAGAATGGTGCGACCTTCACGCCTTGGCTTTGTTTGCCCATTGTTCGGCCCTTCGTTACGCCTAAGCGTGTAATTATGCCATTGCTCGCACCCATTCAATCTAATTCCCATTCAATCATCATCGCACCATCTTTGTCCACCCATTAGGGCCTTTAATCGGCGCCAATGGGCAGCCAAATGGTGCGAGAGGGGCCGCAAAATGGTCATCCAGTGGGCGCGTCTCGGCCAATGTGAATTTTGCGCTCTGTGGTGTGTCAGTTCGATCTGGCAAGACCAAACTGACAACCAGGAACCGTTGCTAACAATCGTTCACTTTTTGTGCTTTTCCAAAAAACAATCATGAAAAAATGAAAATAAAAACATGGAAAAAATGGTAAAAAATGGTAAAAATGGTGAAAAAAATTGGAAAAAATGGAAAAATGAAAATGATAATCTCCAAATGCTCAGGACCACCTAGAGGAGATTCACAGCAGATGGTCGCTGATTGATGACGATATTTGGTGCAAATTAATTATAATGGAACGAAATAGGCGCATTGGAAAGGCGTACGCCCGAGTTCCCATGGTTACTATTGACGGATCTCACGAGCTAAGCTACGACGGCTACAAGCTGGCCCTGAACGGTTTCCAAAATCCGGCCAGAGACGAGGAGACGGAGGAGTGCCGCAAACGCATTGGCAAGGGCATCAGAATCAAGATGGACGATTACGGCAACATTCTGATCAAGCGTCTCTGCAAGTCGGGCGTCTACATCAAGGACTGGCTCAACCCCCTGCAGCCCGCCAGGTCAACGGGGGCAGGTGGTGGCGTCAGTGGCAGTGGTGTCAGTGGCAGTGGAAGTGGTGGAGGAGCTAGACCAATGCCCAGTCGTCAGCAGCTGATAAAAAACAGCCAACTATCACCCTCGGCCATCGGGCCCATCGGTGGCGTCGGTGGCGGCGCTGGCGGCCTTGGCGAGGGCCTTTCGGCGGCCGGCGGCCATGCGCTCGAGGGGCACAAGTGGGCGAACAATAGCGCCATGTGCGACGAAGTGGTCAGCCTGGGCGGCCGGCTCGAGTTGGACAAGATCTACGCTTTATTTGATATGAAAAAGTTCCAGGCTAACCTGAACGAGGAACTGTGTCGACCTTATCCGAGCAGAAGGAAGCTCGAGCTGCAGTGTTTCTCCATTGTGGGCTTGACGCGTGACTCGGACGACATCCTCAATCTGCCCTGCTGGATCATGATAATCAACATAGTTGCCCTAGAGATGCTCTATGGAAAATTTCCCAACTTTTCCATGGACCATTCCCATGAACAGTTGGCGGCCGACACACGATTGCATCATCAGCAACTCTCCCACCTTCAGCACCAATTTAACCACATGCACGCTGGCCCCCAAATGTCAGCAAGCGAGGCCAGACAACTGGAAACTGGCGGCTACAGTGGTAACAACTGCAGCAACTTTCACCACAAACCGGTGCCCAGTTTCCTGAGCGTCTTCAACGAGCCCAATGGAACGGCCGCCAACGCCGCCGAGCCCAACAACAACAACAACGGCCAGCCAGCCAGACAACGGAACAAGGCCTACAACAGAGAGGAGGATCCCTACTCTTTGCCGGCCAATGTTTCCTCCTCGGACGTGAAATCCTCCATCAACGATTACGGCAGCCTCTCCACCAAGGATATCTCCTCCGCCTCCTACCTGGAGAGTGGCAACCAGCCAGCCCGCTCCAGACTGTACGCCGGCCCTAAGGATGGCCAGCCCACCAGACGCACCAGCGCCCACCAGCTGCACCCTCAGCCATATCCTGCCGGCCAGCAGCAGCAGCAGCAGGCTAGCCGCCAGCGCTCCCAATTGGCCGCCAGCAACAAGTACCAGCAACAGGCCGAGATGGCAAGGCTCAGGAGCAGCAGGAGCCAGAGCAATATCTATGGCCAGACGGCTGCTGCTGGCAGAGTGCCTAATCAGAGATCGGGCGCGCTCAGAGCCGAGCGCTACAACAATAGCTCGAGCATCTACTCGCCCGGCCATATGCTAATGGCGGCCGGGCCTGCACGCGACCTGCTGCCTCCCAAGCTGCCGCCAAGGGACTTTGTGGGCAAAAAGTCGCGCTCCAAATCGCTGGTGGCCCCAAACGGCCCAAATTTTGCCAGCGAGCAGGAGCAACAAAATTTGCAAATCAGAGGAGGACAACCTCCGGCAAATGAGGAGACTGTCTACTCATCGTCGCCGGTGGCCAACAAACCGCGCACTGCCCAGCCCCCCTTGCCGCCGCCTCCCAAGGGCAGCCTGCCGGCCGAGTCGGCGGCCAAACCGGCGCGCAAGAGCAAGAAAAACCGCTTCCTCGAGTCCCTGAAGGCGCCCCTCGAGCTGGCCAAGTCGAGCAGGTCGGCCTCAGTCATGGGCGCCCCCTACGAGGCCCAGCAGAACTCCTCCAGCGGTCTGGAACAGTCGTCGCTGATCGAGAGCTCGGCCAAGGGCAAGATGAGCAAGGCGAGCTCGGTGGTCGCCTCAGTCGCCTCGAATGGGCACTCGAAGGCGAGCAAAAGTGGTGGAGTGTTCACGAAATCGGGCGCCAAAAATCTCAGGTCCTTTCTCGGCGTGGGTGGCGGCAAGTCGAGCAACAAGGAGCCGGTGGGCGCCCACGAGTTCGAGTTGGGCGACGCGAAACGAGCTCTGGGCCAGCCGCTCAAGAGGACGAGCAAAAGTGGCGCCCAAATCACCAGCCTGGCCAGTAAGGCCAAAGACAATGGCGACGAGGCTGACAGTGTGGTTGATGCGAGCGAGGAGATTGACGACAGCCAATTGATGGCCACAAACTCAAACTCAAACTCCTCCACTGCGAGCTACAACGATTTGGACATCCCAACGCCCGATTATGGCACCGACGAGAACATCTACTCGCTGGACAACAACAACAGCTCCTTGATGCTGAACAGCTTGATGATGGGACAGCAAGGCGAACAGGAGAACAAGGGCAAGCTCAAGAAGGGCAGCTCGACAACGGGCGCCAATGGTCAGAAGGTGGCCAGCTCGAACAGAGTGAGAAGATTCTCCACCAGCCAGAAGGAGGATCTCATGGTTTATGGAAACAATTTGTCGAAGAGTAATAATGCTCACCACTTGGAGGGCGCTCGCAGGAGCAAGGACGACCTCTACTTTTCGGGCTTTCTCGCCCATGTCCCACAGAACATCTACGGACACACAAGCTCGTCGCCCAATCGCAGGCTGGCCGGCTCACAAACCAGACTGAACAGCACCCAACAGAGACTCAACGGGCGCTCCTCGTCCACCTTGATGCAATCCTATGCAAACTCGATGGCCAATCACAACAACAACAACGACACCGCCAACAACAATGCTGCAAACGGGTCACTTCTGGCCGACGAGCCGCTTCTGCCAAGCCTGAGACATGGAAATGCCGGAAATGCTGCCAAGAGTAACAGTGGTAATAACAATAATAATAATAATAATAATGGTGGCCACGGGAAACCGAGACAAGCCCACTCAGTGAAGAGCGGAAACAATAACGAGCCCCACACTGGACGGTATCCCTATCGCCAAGGTCGTGTGGGCGCACCAGCGGGCGTCTCGGCGGGCGCTCGGGAGATGATCTACGGCTCGGCCATAGGGCTGACCACGGCCACTGGATTGCGCTATCGGTCTGCCTCCATGCAGCGCCACTATCAAACTTCCGCCAAGAGTTCCCATTACCACATGCCTGGAGCCTCATCGTCGCAGCAGCAGCTCTATCCGAATGGCTCCAGGCATCAGAGATCTCATCCTGGCGAGATGCACCACTCGCTCGACATGATAGAGAATCCCTACGCCACAAGTGGCCCCCCAGACGATGTGCCTGTTGATTATGATCTGGATTACGACGACCATCTTGGGGAGGAGTTGGACGAGGAGTTGCATGGGCGCGAGCAGGACGAGGAGGAGCAGGAGGAGGAAGAGCAAGGGCCAGAGGAGGGCCATTACGGGCTTTTGGGTGGCATGTTAACCTCTCGTAGACGATTGGAGAAGAAATCGATCGTTGGCGCCGCACATCAACAGGCAGCACCTGTTGATAGTTTGCCAAACGAGAATGCTTACGATATGGGCCGATCATCGTCTGGGATCTACGGAAACAATTCAAGTAGCTCGAGCTGCGATTACGCCGACTGGCATCCACAAGTGCGCAAAGTCAACTCAAGCGGTTACTTGAACTCGATATTCAAAACAAGTGCCAACCAGAACAATGCTCTTAATGGTCTTTCCGCCCAAAGCGATTTGCTCGCTAATAGTCAGCTAACTAAGCCCCTCAAAGATAACAACAGTTCCAAGTTGAACACTAGCGTCTCAGCTTATGGTTACACTCGTAACAGCAGCAACAACAACAACAAAGGCGGCAATAACAATAACCTGGCGGCCAAGCCCTCGAGTCGACAAAACTACTCCTCTAAAGCGATGAAATCATCCATCAACCAGCCAGAGACGAACAACAAAAACAAGGGCAAAAAGTCTAATTCAAACTGTAATCCAAGATTGAATGCGCTGGTTCAAGAGAGTGAAAATTTAGTCAATACAACTCAGGCATATCGTTCTTATGATTCCTCTAACGGTAAGTAGATGACGAAATCCCTAAGCAAACCGGCCAAGATTTGGATCTTATCGTTGAAAATATTTCCTTTCCCCCCTCTTCATAGTGTTAAATCTTGTGGCTCTCTCTCTTCTCAATGCTAATAAAAATCTCCTCTTCCTCCTCCTCCTCAACCACTTTCTCCACATCCTCAAACTGTTGCAACCATTACAACTTTCGCCAGACTCCGAGCCGTCTTATACAAACAGTAGCGATGGATTAGACATTTACGATCACATTGGAGTGGACTCAAGAGCGCTGAACAATGGCGGAAATCAGTCGGGCCACAGGAAACTGGCCCAAGATCAGTTCCAACACGTTAATTTGGCACCACAAATCCATGTTGGCGAGTGGGAGGATATGTACGGCCGATGAAGGCAACCACCAGCTCTCAAGCTTGAGCAGAGCAGAGCCCAAAGCACAACGCTCCTCGCCTTTAAGGAGCTGTTTGTTTGGTTGATCTGTGATCATGTAAGACCAATCAGTGAGACTATAGCCATGACCATTATTGATATTATCAATTATACATCCATCATAGACATCTGATTTTACCCGATGCCTCTGGTATTTCATTGTGTGAGATAAAAGTATCCTCAAGAGTTGGAGCTTAGGACGAATAAATTAATCTTTCAAAATGATTGTAGGTAGGAAATTTGCAGTTGTACAACCTCTCTTATGATACACTTTAGATCCTTTAAGTTCTCTCTGGACATTGTTCCTGTTGGTCGGTGGAAGATGGCTCACTTGTCTTGGTAATGAAAGTTGGGCCGACTCCAAACTGTTGTCCAACACCGTTTCTCCACGCCAAACCCCGCGGAATCACCGTTGTCAAGCTATTGCGTCAGTGTATCTAGTAGGAGGAATCGGGTGATGCTTGCTGAAACATCTGATTATCTAGCTATCCAAGAGGCACTAGACCTTATGTGTAAGCAAGGACTCCACCCTTATCAGAGCAGAGCTCGGAATCTGTTGCTTTCCATCAGTATGCCGAGCTACTAGTCCGCCTCCCAACTCGAGTCGCGTCTGATGGCTTATTCTTTCTCTCTGTCTGCCTCTCTTGGTGATGTCATTTCCGGGCTACATCCTCAGCTTGCCGTTGGAACGATTCGATCTGTCAATCGGATTCTGTCCACCACTATCAATCGGAGGCCGCTGATTGTCGATTGGATCCCTCTTTCCAATTGCTACTTTTTCAACTGAGGTGTAGCCAAGAGAGTGGGCACGAAGTTGTGCTTCGGGAGCCCTCATCTTGTAAGGGCGTAATCCAGTGTGTGACGTCAGGCCAATGCTATGTGTCATAGTCTATTCGTGCCCGGGCAAAAGAGACAACTTTCCTTGATTGGCGAAGTGACTAGCATCGACGAAGACAGATATCGCTTCATAGACCAACAGAAACTTGACCACCACAAGCTCACCACTGAAGGAGCCGAGCAGCGTCAGCCAATTGGCATTGGCAGCCAAATCAGAGGTTAGGACCGGTGATGGGTCAACTCATAGCAGCCCAATGTGCGACGTCCTCCATGATGTTTCTGTTTTGAAGGGAGAGCTGATGTCGTCCTCCAGTATCAATTTTGCAGACACACAAGGGGTAATTTTGAGACCCAGGTTCTGAGAGTCGAGCCCGTTTCAGTGCGGCATAGGAGGTACGGAAGTTGATCGAACAAGATATGCCTTTCACTATGAACCCAGTTCAGAGGGTACAAATTTCGTCTGTCAAATCAATTGTAGCGGAAGAGGTTCTGTCAACCAAGTCAAATCGAATCAAACATGAGCTTTATCAAGACATTTGGGGGTGTAGGGGCGCCATCTTCAGTGGGCTCGAGCTACAGCATGTGCCCACATTGCTTTTCGAAAACATTGCACAAATTCACGCGCACTAATAAATGAAAAATGTCCATCACAAAGCGTGTAGAGCCGGGCTCTTGCAACTAATGAACTGAAGCATTTCCAGTCAGTCCTCCCGCGTGAACCAGATTGAGCCGGATTCACAATTATCAATCGAAGAAGAAACCTTCACTCTTAGACCAGGGGGTGGACTTCATCGAAAACTGAAAGAATAGATGCCCTCATCACAAGTAAATCTCAGTCTTCCGTAGACTCTTATTTTTTGTTTACGTTCCTGAAGACCAATATTGGGACACTGTGCTTGATCCTACGAACATGAATTCTCCAACAAGCACTCAGCCTATCAAACTTTGGGATGACGATATATTTAGCGCCAAGACCATCGAGGAATGTGACAAAATATTTGAGGAATACTGTGAAGCAAGGATTGATCTATTCCTCGATTCGAAGAACCTATCCATCCTCCGGTCATGTTTAGATCTCTTGAATCGCCTAGAGGGCACTGTCCATAGGAAATTCGCTGGCAGAGTGCTCATATTCTTGGCCAGAGTTATGCCTCTCTATGATCTATCTGGTACAAACCCGAGGGGAGACTTTTGTGCCTACGAGTTACCTGCTTTGGTGAAAAAGAATCTGGAAAAATTTCATGAACAAAAGAAGCAGAACAACATCCATAAGCTCGAGGGCGACAGTCTGGTTGCAAAGCACGAAGATGTTGACATGGAGGAGGGTGAAACTCTCAGTGATGATGAGGATAGTGTTGATTCTCCAGGACCACAAGAGGATACAATGAAACTCTATGATAGATTTTGGAAATTACAACAATATCTTCATCAACCGAATCAACTTTATGATAAGAACAACTGGATCTCATTCCGAACCATTGTAGACACTGTGATTCTCCATCTGGAACATAAGCCAACCACATGTGAAGTGTGGAATTTAAGCAATTCTTTTATGACAGAACCGAAAGCATTCGCCCTACAACTGAATGATGTGAATTTCAGGAGGTGTTTATTAGTCCAGATTTTGATTGCGATCCAATACCTAGATATTCCGGTTGAATCGAAACAAAATACCATGATACTCGAGAAAAATCAGGTCTCATGGATGGAATCAACGACAGCGAGAATCTTCGGAGTCCTATCTAAAACACCTGATGACGAGAAGGGACGTCATTTCTGTAGGCTAGTCACCCAAGTGTTACAATTTGAGAGATCGTGGAACTTTTGGAAGAATGACAAGTGTCAAGAGCCGAAGCCGCCAGAGGTGAAACCAGATGACGAAATGATCAACATGGGAATAACTTATCATAAGCGGAGAAAGATGAGTGACGAACTGAAATGCGCCAAACCTTATAATCTCTATGTCATAGGTAGTCAGGAAATGAGTCGGCTCTGGAACAAACGCCCACACCAACCAAACCCTCCAGACGTTTCGAAATATTTCAACGGCCCACTTGAGAAACAGATGGAAAATTTCAAGAACCCAAACAACAGTTTCAGGGTCTTGCGGTTACTTAGGAAGAATCCTTACTTTTTTCAACCGACGAAAGAAGCTGTTAAGAGCCTAGAAGACTATTTGAAGGGTTTATCCGAGAAGCACTTTAATAATTAAATTAAACATTAAGTTCTTAAAAGTAGTACCACGGGACCGGATTTCCATTTGTGTCGCATCTGTTTGTGTAAGCCCCATGATATGGCGATGTAATGATCGCCGCTGAAGGCGCCTTTCCAAGATGGTTGGCTCGATGGTGTTGATGATGATGATGTTGCGGTGGTTGTTGCGGCGAGCTTTGTTGATGTTGTTGGTGGTGATTCTGTTGTGGATGATTACTGTTGTTGCTGCTATTATGTAGAAATTGATAAGTGCCATGTATACTCGCGTTACTCTGATTTGATCGATTATTATGATGCTGGGGGGATCCATGCATACCATGAATGTTCTGATGGTGCTGTAGGTGGTGATAGTTGTTTTGGTGATGTTGGTTCTGTGTCATTTTATCGTTCGGGTTAGATTGTCCAAATATTTGTATGTCAATATTGTTGATATCAATATCTATATTGTTATCTTTCAATTCACCATCCTTGAATTTGGCCACCAAACAGTGGGACCCTTTGTTCTCACCGAAACGGCACGTAACTTCATCCGGGTCGACCCACAAGGTTAACTCAACGGGCAATTGTAAGTCCTTATAATCGATACCGCATTGAAAGCATGCCTTCTGCAATGTTATATCACGCCTATCCCACTCGTTCAATCTAATACATCTGTATGCTTGACCCTTGCTTGGTTGTTCGGGAAACCAGTGATTATGAAAGCGTTCATAGAGTGCCTCAGTTAGGCATTGCCTAAACTGTTCCACTTTATCAAGCTCGCTATTATTATTATTATTATTATTATTGTTCGTTGTTGGAGATGCCTGTTGTTGGTTGTTTTGCAATGATTGTTGCTGGTCGTCTAGATCGGTTGGGCCATCGGAACTGCTAAAGGATGAGGAGGAGGAGGTTGAGGCTGATGATGATAGGGAGGAGGATGCAGATGATGAGTGGGAATGGATAGAAGAGGAGGTTGAGGTGCAGGCATTGGAGGATTGTTGTAGATTTTTGTTAACGAGCCTTGTTATAAACAAGGCCGCTGCCTCAATCTCTTCACGCATGATCTAAATTCCTTGCTTTCACCTATCTTATCTTATATATTCAATCCCTGAATTATGAGTGACACTTTGATAGATTTTAAGTTAGATATTGTATCTACGAGGCGTAGGCATGGATGTGATTTTGCGTTTTTCTCTTCAGTGTGGCTTTTAAATCGACTTTTATGGGACAGAATATCGTAAGTGGAGTTTATTTTAATCTATAGAAGATTTGTAGAATTTTTCTTCCCACGTATCTAACTCATATTGGTCAAGATGATGCAGACATGAGTAAATGACCATCCGAAAATGGTCAGCTGTAATATTGAGTGTGGGGTTTTTTTTTCTTCTCTGTTCGATAATATTAGATGGAGAACACAGAGAATGAAATGGAAGGAGGAGATAATTTTTGTGTGTATGCGAGTGAGCGAGGAGAGAATGGCCGTGGACAAGCGCAGCGTTCCTAATCTGTGAGTCTGTGTGTTGTTGTGCTTTCTGCTGTTGCTTCCACAAACACTCGCTCACACAATCGCACTCACACACACACACACATGCACAGTACTAGACACAGGCGCTCACACAATAGCAGACTCCACAGCACAACAACAACAGCAGCAAAGCAAGAGCCGCGACGTCAAACCCAACTCTCCTTTGGCCTGTGCTGCGGTAGCCTGCAGCAAGCCGACTAAAAGCAGAGGCAGAGGCAGAGCCATAGGCAGTCCCAGGCCCAAGTATAACAGAAACAACAACAACATCAACTACAACAACACGAACGAGGCACAAAGAGAGCCAAACAAGTCGGCCGCAGAAGGTTGCTGCACTGTAGCGGCTGTGACGGTGGTTGTTGTGGTTGCCTGTTTCTCCAGTGCAGTTCATTGGGCACAAACAACCTATACACACTCACACTCACAATCGGCGGCTTCTTTTTCCACTGCCGAGCTGCTGGATGCTCTGCTAGTTGTTGTTGTTGTTGTTGTTGTTGTTTTGTAGCTCTTGTTCTTGCCCCTCTTGTTGTTCTTCTTCTTCTTCATGATCCACCAAAAGCATCACCATTGGCCCAGGCACAAACGTCTGTCTATCTCTCTTTGTGAGCTCTCTAGCGATGGTGGCAACATTCACGACTTTTCGACTAGAATAATAATTTTCCTAATTCTCCTCTTTTTTTGTCCCTTTCCACACTTTGTTGTTTCATTTTATCAAAACACTAGTGCCTCCAAGACAGTTTCAGCCTAAGGATGGATACCAGAAATCGAACTGTTGCTCAAAGTAGACATCCTCGTCATTGCCACACACACTTTGTGGCCAATCAGCACAGTCCTCAAGTCATGCTGCCAGAGACTCTGTGCCTCGCTAGACACACGAGCCACAGTCTGAGATCGATTTGAGTTATTGAAATATGGAGATGGAAGAGTTGAATGAATGATGATGGAGTCTGCCAGTGTTAGTGGTCGGTTGGTTGCTTAACAATGGTCAGCGGAGAGCAAATAGATAAAATAAGTTGCCTTGGAAATGGTTATTTGTGAGCCGAGCAGGACAATCAATCAGTGTTCGAGTGGTGCGTGCATTTCGGTGCCTCAGACGCGCCCGCATTGCACTGCACCCCACAGACTAGGGTCGGCCAAGTGGGGGCCCTAGTCTATGGGCGAACTTCGAGATTGTGTTTGGATTTGTTTATTGCTCTGTTTGGCGCTCGCTGTAGGTGCGCGCCGATGATGAATAGGGGCGCCAAGTGGAGCCCAAGCGGTGCCCAAGTGGTTTGAGTGGGAGTGCGCCACTTGCAGTGCAAAGGACGAGCTTTGCAGTGGCGCCAGTGTGTGTCTGTGGCCGCTTGCTGGTGGCAAAGAGCAGCAATCAAAACAATCTGGGCACGCGATTGGCACGTTCGGCGGCAAGCCAGTTGGCGAGAATGAGAATGGGAATAACAATAACAATAACAATAACTGGAAAGGGGCGGGAGCAAAATCATTATATTGCACGAGCGGGAGCAATCTCGGCAACCAGATGATTAAGGCAAAACGAGCACAATGATCATCGCGTCTTGGCAGCCAAATGACGTCGAGCTGCCAGTGCACTCGAGTGCTGCAGTGTGGCGGCGGACTAGCCGCGGACTAGCCGCGGACTAGCTGCGGACTAGCTGCCGAGTGGCGGCTACTTGTGGCGAGGGGGCGCCGCTCGCCACAAGTAACTAGCGCGCGCCCTTGGCTCGCGGGCGCTCATTGTGGGCGGCGAACAGGCGTTCCATGCAGGCAGGACATTAATCAGAAATTGTCATTTAGTTTGTCGCTCTCTTCTTGTTGCGGTGTTGCTCTTTGAGGGCGCCCAGTGGGCATTGTTGGCGGCCAAAAAGGAACTGTCTGCCCGCAGACAGTCCTCCGGCGGATAGTCCGCCGCAGATAGTCTGCCGCGGACAGTCTGCGGCCGCCAAAGACAGAGAGCGGCCGCTGAGCGATGGTGCATGCACACACTCGAACGGCTTGCCACTGGGCGGCCACTGAAAAGTGCATAAGTTTCCACCGGACTCTCTTCCGCTTCCTTCCGCTCGCCGCTCGGCCCTCAGCACACTCCTCTGGCACCCCAACGAGCGCCCAACGAGCGCCCAAGGACGCCCAATTGCGCCCCTCGAAGGCAAATTTGCCTCCTCCAGCGTCATAATTTATCGTCGCGCCGCCTTAACGGCCGGCGCCAAGCTCGCGCGCCCCAGCGGGCCGCTCGCAGCCGGCCGGAAGGGCGCCGGCCGCGGAAGCATGTGCGAAGATTATCATTTGGGCGAGCGGGCTGCTCCGCGCGGGCAACCGCCAGCCCTAAGCGTCGGCCGCCCTTGTGCCGCCTGGCCAGAAGCAGAGCCGCAGAATCGGCTACAAGCGAGCTGGGCGCCGATAACAATAAGTCGGGCAAAATAATTACTGCAAAGCGGCATCTTGGCCGAGCGGTGGGCGCTTGCCAGCCGAGAAGAGCAGGTCCGAGCTGGCCACTTGCCTCTGGCTGCCGGCGGCCAAAAAAGACCACCGTATCAGATCAGATTACGGCCGGCGAGAGAAGAGCCTGGACGCGGCGAGACGAGCGCCAAGGCGCGCCCAGACCGCTCGAGTTTGGCCGCCCAACAAGCAGACACAGTGTCTGGCCGGCCGCTTCTTGTCCAAAGGGGGCTGCTTTGTTTGCCTCTGCGGGCGCCCAACGGTCATTAACCATTAATTGCCGGCTAGTCAGCGCCCGTCTCGAAGTGGGCAAATTTGTTATTGCCGCCCCACCACCACTGACGCCGCCACCGTGCCACCGCCGCCACTCCTTAGCTCTGGGCCCTTAGCTCGAGGCGCGCCCCCAAGGCGCCCCAAGTGGCCGGCGCGCTTCTTGGCGGCCAGACCTTTGCCTCTGGGCGCTGATTTGCAAGAGCCGATCGAGTTCCAGCGATCTGGCGCCGATCAGACTCTTGCTCGCGCCTCTCTCGTGCTAGTCTCCCACGAGAAACAGGAGCCCCCTCGACTTTGGCAGCTCCTCCAGCCGCAGAGTGTCTCTGCGGGCTCCACTCGCTGTGGCAGTCTGGCCAGCAGTCGAGGCACTTGTGTCGCTCGCTGGAGGCTGCTCCAAAGAGAAAGCGACGCCGCCGCCCCAAAGCCCACGAGGAGCCAAAAAGGAGAAGTGGAAAAAGTTAGATCAGTTTTAGGAAATGGAAATCCGCCACTTCCGGCGGCCAGAATGCACACATTAAGCTCGCTTGTGGGCCGGACGCGCGTCCACTGGACTCGAGGGGAGCCGAGTGGGCTGGCCACTGGCCATTGAGCGGCCGTGAGACTGTGTTCGGGAGCTTGTGCTGTCCGGGCGCTGTCTGGGCGCTGCTTAGACGCTGTTTGGGCGCTGCTTGGGCGCCGCGTGAAACTGCAGCCGCCGCCTTGCCGGCCGGGAGAAGAGGAGAAGAGGAACACAGTCTTCGATAGGTTGCCGCTGGCCAGCCCGCCGAGCAGAGTCCAGAGCTTTGCTGGGCTCAATCTGATTGGAGTGAGCTCCTCTTGCCTCTCGTTTCTCGCCGCTTGCCTTGCGCCGCTCACTTCACGGCGCCTAATGTATATGTATGTGTGCTGGAGTGGGCGCCGAGAGATCGGGCCTGCTGACGAGTGCTGAATGAATGGCGCAGAAGGGCCGCCTCGTGTGCGCTCTGGCGGCCGGAACTTGCCGCCGGAACAATCTCTCAGCCGCCAGTGCCAATCTGGCGCGCGTGGAGCTGGCAAGGCGCCTTCTGGCTGGGCTCTCGGCAGAGGCGCCAAGCGGCCCGTTTTACACAATGTTTGGCCGCCCTCTGCGCTCCCGAGCAGCTCGGCCAAGAGAGACCAACGGCGGCGGCGGCTGGCGCCTGGCAAGTGGAGCACCTGGAGGGCGTGATTTATGACCGCAAGGCCGGCGGGGCTGCGGGCGAGCCGGCGAGCTGGCGAGCTAGACGGCGAGCTAGTTGGCTGGCTGGCTGGCTGGCTGGCCAGTCTGCGGCGAGCGGGCGGCCTGTGGAGGCTTATTGGAGCTGGCAGGGCGGCCGCTGGAGTGGAGTGGGCGGCGAGACGGGCGACAAGGGTGGCCAGCGGGCGGAAAAAGAGCGCGCCACTGGGCAGGGGCGCCCATTGAGCAGCGAGCGAGGGGCGCCCATAGACGCTCATGGGCGCCTCTAGACGCCCACTGGGCTCATTGGCGCGCTCGCCGCCCACTGCTCATCGATTTCCACAATTTCCGCCTGCGCGCTCTTCGCGCGGCCCGCTAAGTGAGCGGTCAGAAATGGAGTGAGCAGAAATCAAATGGCTGCCAGTGCGCGAGGAGAGGCCTTCTTTTAGCTGGCTCACTGGCTAGCTAGCTGGCTTACTAGCTGGCTAGATGGTCTGACGTTAGGGCCTCGGAGGGGCCATGCAAGCGAACAATTGTGCGCTCATTTGTGCTCGCCAGTTCGCTTGGCGGCGCTCTAAAGGGACTCGGCCGAGAGACTGTGGTTGGCGAGCGAGCGGGCGAGCAGAGTCCACGTGATAAGAGGCGACCTTAGTGTGCAAACAGCGCCACTTGGCCCCACTTCTGCGCCCAACGATGTGCGTTCACGATTGCACGCACAAAGCAGCCCCCCATTGCATACAGTGTACAGTGTACAGAGAGTGTGCAACTGTCTGCCAGCCACACTCTCTGGCGGCCCAATTGGCTGCTCATGGGCGCCCAGTAAGTGCCCAGTGAGCTCGCCTTCCGCCTTGCTCCTTGTTGCTTGTCTCGCCGTTTCGGCCTTTCGGCACCACACACCGAAAAGAGGTCGCTCGGCGGCTGGCTCGGCGGTCTGGCTGCCGAGCTGGCCGTCTAGCTGCCAAGCTAGTGGATTTACATTTTCGCAAATGTTTCCAAGCGCCGCCAAGGCAGTCATAAAGACAGTGAGCCAGGCAATTGTGCGCGAGTGGCCCCAGTTGCAGACGCGCCAACAGTCGAATCATGCAGTTTCAGTTTGCAACCAGCGAGTCTGTTCGCCCACCGGAAGCAGATAGGCGCCACCAGGCAGACAGCCAAGCAAGAAGGACGAGCAACCGTTTGCGGCCGGCACAAAACTGGAGCGCACAACTGGAGCGCAAAGTTGAAAACTCTTCCAGTTGCGGCCAGCCCTAAGGAGCGGGCTTGAGGCCGGCCGCAGTCAGTCTTTGCGAGCTTGTTGTTCCTACTTGGGCTGCTCTTTTTTTTATTCGCTCGCCGCTCTGGGATCAAAAATTACACACAGACGAGCGCTGGTCCATTCTTCATTTTCGCCTCTTACTATGCAAAACGCATAGCAAAGTGCAAGCCCACAAAACGCGCCCGGAGCTAAGGAGCGCCAAGTGGCCCCTTTCGCCAGCCAAGTGCGGCCCACTGGCAAGGCCGAGCTTGCCGGAGTTGGCCGGAGTTTGTTGGAGCGCCCCGAAAGGCTTGAGACGGTCTTGGCTAAGGGGGCGCAGGTTGGCCCTTTTGGCGCTCAGACTCGGTTATCGCGGTTGCCAGACATTTGACGGCTCTTCGTGTTTGGTATTCCTTCTGGCGAGCTTGGCCAGCTTGGAAGCTCGCCCAGTGGAATGGGGGAAAAGTTGGCGAGAATCTTGCCAAAAGTTGGCTAAAAGTTGGCCAAAAGTTGGCGAGAATCTGGCGAAAAGTTGGCGGAAGTTTGGCGCGAATCTTGGCAAAAGTGGGCAAATCTGGCCCGTCACTCAGACGCTGAGTGTTTGTGAGTGAGCAAGAGAAAAAGTTGCTCATCTGGGCGCCTTTTGGGCCCTATTTGCAAATTGGAGAACTGAAACAAATGAACGAATGTTGCCCCCAAAGAGAAGCTCTCCAGCTCGCTCGAGTGATAAATATTTGGCCCTCTTTTTGCGGCACCAGTCGAGCAGCTGAGGAGCCGCCAGGAGAATTGCCCGCCGCTCGCCGCACACTGACGCCCCCGCCCGCATTTGGTGCCCAAATTAGAGCTAGTCTTGAATGCGGCCAACTTGTTCAAGCTTTGTCAAGTTTCACTGTGCGCCCAAAGGAGCCACTTGGGCGCCCGCCGGAAGTGCACGTCTCGAGGGAGCTGGCCAGCGGCGAGCCCGTCAACTTGTTCTCGGCTGACTGTCCGCGCAGCTAGAGTGCGGCGGGCGCGCTAAACACTCGCTTGCTGAGCGCTCAGCTCAGTGCAAGTGTTCGGCAACAAGAGAGAGATGCTGATGATGATCGCCCTCATCATCATGCGGGCGCACTCTCGCCCACTAGCTCGAGCCAGCTAGCTCGCCAACTAGCTCGCCAACTAGCTCGCCAACTATCTCGGGCCAGCCTCGCCCCACAACAAGGGCTGATTATTATTCACGAGCACACTTGGGGCCAGCTTCTTCTGTCCCAAAGAGAAGGAACTCTCTGGCCGTCCCAACGACATGCAAACTGGCAAAACAACTGGCCAGCTCAAGGCCGAAGAAAAGGAGCCCACACTGCTGCTTTGTTGCCCTCTCGCACACAGTTGCCAGCAAGCCACTTCCGGCCAAGCTGGGCACCCTAACTAGTGGCCAGTTTGGGGCCAGTTTGAGGCCTGTTTCCTCTTGATTAGTGCGCTTGGTGGTTGGAGGTTGGAGTGGATCTGTGCTGAGCTAAGGCTAAGGGTTGGCTGTGGGGGCGAATTGATTGGCCGGCCGGAGGAGGTTTGTTTGTGCGGGCGAGCGTGATCTATGCCCAAGCTCGGAGCTTCCAGTCTCGAGCTTCCAGTCTGGAGTCTGCAGCCTTCCGGCCCTAGTCTTTGGCCGAGCGAGTGAGTGTGTGTGTGGAATTGCACTCTCCAGACGAGGAGTGTGCATATTGACATCGGCGGCGAGTAATTTACGCCGCCGCCAACAGTGACTGGCCGCCGAGAGCAAACAAATTGGCCCAAGTCCAAATAGATTGCGCATCTGGCCGGCCGCTTTTTCCGCCCAACTCAGCTCTTGGGCGGCCGCAAAAAGAAGAGGTATTCAATTTTGTTTGGCACAAACTCGCCCAATTCAATTGGCGGTCAGCAAGCAGAGGCCAGCAAGCAAGCTAGCCAGCAGGGAGCAAGCTAGCTAACCAGCCGAGCCCAGACACGAGCACCAAGCTCGCACCAAGCTAGCACCAAGCTTCCACCAAGCTCGCACCAAGCTAGCTCCAAGCGAGCTCCTAGCTTGCCGCGAGCCGCTGGAAAGCTCGCCCGCCTCCACCAAGCAGCCTGGGCGGCACAATTTGGGCCGTGTTGTCGCTTGGCGTGGCCCAGCGGCGCACAAACTCATAATTTGCCACTGTTTCCCCCTCCAACTGGGGCCCCAAACGCCGCTTCCTGTGGGCCCCACAATGACGAGCAAGGCCCGGCCGGCGGCAAGACGCGCGCCCTCAGCATTGGAACCTTAGGGGAACCTTGGGGGAACCTTAGCTCAGGCTGGCGATGACCAGAGTTAAGCAGATTAATCGAACTCTGCGGCCAACACGGGCCCATAGGACGCGAGCTCGGCCAGCAAAGGTCGTTCCGCAGACAGTGTGTGGGCGTGCACTGTGCTTCCTTCGTCTCTCCACTGTCTTGGCGCTCTGCGCGCCCAGAGGCAAGACCAGCACGCCAAGACAGTGGGGCGGAAGTGGCCCCTGCAGTTGGCCCTAAGCTGTGGCGGCATCGGTGCGCTATGGTGGGCCAAATAAATCTCCTCCCGTTCGGAGGAGGGGCGACACGAGGCTAGATCTGCGCCCCCAGTGGCCCCAGTGGATCGGGCGGCGCCCAAGCTCGCCAACTGGGGCCCACCAAATTGAAAAACCCGTCCGCCAAGCTCGCCACCGGCCAGCAGTCGTCCGTCGCTGCGTCAGGACAAGCCAGTTGGACGGGGGGACGACTAGTCAGTTGGAGGGGAACTAGTCGAGTGGTGGCGACAAATGGGCGCCGGGCGGACAGTGTGCGGGTTGTCACAATCAGCTGATTGGGTCACAAATCTTCACTTTGGCCGCCGGGCCAACTGTGTCAAAGAGTATCGATGGTAGATGTGTGTGCTTGGGGCTGGCAGAGGGCGTCTGGAGGGGAGCTTGAGGCTGGCCAGTGCCGCGGCTAAGCAGTGGGGGCCGGCTGTGCGCTCGAGTGGCGCCCCGCCAGCGCTGCTTGGGCCAAATATTGTCACTGCTCTCTATGGGCGCAGACTAGCACTGGCCGCAGACTAGCACTGGCCACAGACTAGCACTGGCGGCCAAGCTAAAATTGGCGCCCACTTCCTGCGCCAATTTCAGGCTCATCACGTTCGCCGCCACTCGAGTGCAGCTCGTTTGCAAAGGCGCCAATTGGAGCCAGCGGCCAGCGCGCGAATTGAACAGGCACCAAAAGAGAGAAATCTCTCTCTCTCTCTCTCACTGTCCTATGTCTCTGCGGCCTACACACTCTCCCTGACACACTCGCGCCTGACAACTGGGCTCGCCCTTAGCTCGCGCGGTCGCCGGCCTCTGTTGTCGGGCGGCGTTGCATTTCACTCGCTTGTTAGGCCGCTTGTTAGGGCCAACCGGACACCACAAAGCGCCCACCGTCCACCGTCCACTGTCCACTGTCCACTGTCTGCTGTCTGCTGTCTGCTGTCTGCTGGCCGCTTCCAGTCGCTCGCCAGTCGCTCGCCGGCCGCCAGTCGAGCGGTCAAACTGGCGCCTGTCCAGCAAGCTTGTGTGCGCTTGTTAGTCTGCAAACGAGCACCATTGTGCAAATTCAATTTCGATTTGTTTCAACCAACATTTCCGCCAACACTTCCACTCCCACAGAGGCGCCATCCTGCGCTCTCCAGCAACTGCCAAACCGGCCCACTGGCGCTCTCTCACTTCTCGCATCCGCTTGGGCGCCCTCACTAACCATTCGATGGGTGCCCACCGAGTGAGTGCGGCCCAACTGCGTCCAGAGACACTCGCCGGCAGCCAACTGGCAGCCAATCGCGGCCAAGGACTGCCCGCGGCCCAGCCGAAGAGTGTTGTGTCTGACAACAGGCTGATGCAGAGGCTGCATTGTAGAGGCCGCTGACAATGGCGCCCAGTGCAACTAGCGCACTTTCCAGCCGAAATTTAGGCCAAAATTCGGCTTTGATCTCAAAGTTTGGCCCAAAATTTGGCCCAAAATTCGAGCTCTCAAAGCTCAAACTCACCTCAAGGACTCGGCCGGCGCTCCAGTGACCAAACTAAGGCACAACAATGAGCCAAAGCGGCCGAGATGAAGATATATGTTTGTGGACCAATGTATATTTATAAGCCGCTGGGAATGAGCCCAGTTATAAGCCACAGAGAGAGGGGATTTTTGCCAACATTTGTGCCGAGTTTTTGGCAAAAATCCCCCTGGGCCTCGCCCAATGGCAGTCTCTCCACTCGAGTCTGATCAGGCGGCGCGTCACAAGCACCTGCCAAATTTCACCCACTCACTCGCAGAGCTCAGACGCCAAGCTCCAAACGCCAAGCTCCAAACAGCAAGCTCCAAACGCAGGCCAGCTAATGGTGGTCAGTGCACAGTCCAGCTGACCGACTGGTCGTTTGCACTTGACAGAGCACACTTGGCAGAGATCGGCTGCCAATGAGCGGGCGGCCAGCTTCCGGTGCGGCTTTGGTGCCCATTTGAGCGCGTTGCATTGGTTGCGAGTGGTGCCAATTTGGCTTGGTGCCAGCGCTGAGCTCGCTTCAAGTACGCGCGCGAGTGCCCCACAATTCTCCATTCAATTCTATTCCGCCGGCCGCAGACCAAAATCGGCCAAACTGAAGCGGCCAAACTGGACTCTTAGGCGCCGCCCACAGACTTGGGCGCAACGCAGACTGACCGGAAAAGGAAGAGTGGCGGCTCAGTGGCAGAGAGTGGCCCAAACATGGCCAGACGGATGGAAAGAGAGTGCGGCTGGTGGCTGGTGGCTGGAAATTGACTCGGCGGCGAACAAAAGTCGCACTCACTCCTTTCTTTTGGCCGCCCTTTGGAGCTTTCTTTTGGCTGGACTTTACACTGTAAACGCGCGCAACTGGCCCACTCGCCAGCAGAGGCAGTCTCCATTTGTGGTGCTTGAAATGAGCCGCTGCTTTGGGGGGGCGTTTGGCTGCAAGTGGGTGCATCTCGGCGGCTCAATTGAGCTTTGGCGCCGGTGGAAGCGCAGCGAGAGACTGTCTGCGGAGAAATTGGAGCGAGTGGGCGAATTTTGGCACAAAATAGCACAAATTAGGCTGAGCAGCTTTGCTTGTGGGGCCCAAAATGGTGCCCAAACTCACAATGGACACTCTCTGCTGGCTGTGCGCGTCCACCGAGCTCGCCTCTGCGCCTAATCAATGCGGGCTAGTTGCAAGTTGCAAGTCGCCAGTTGCGAGTTGCGAGTCGCCAGTTGCGAGTTGCAAGAAGCGAGACGAGCATCTCGCATGCTCGACCCTCAAATCGACATCCAGCCCCAATTGAGCTCGCCTTTCATTGGCCAATTCAATCCACTTGAACGAGTCTTGCTGAGTCCCAGTCTGTCGGGCGTCTCTTTGCTCGACCTTAGCTCAAGTCTTTTGGCGAGCTCGCGGCCCCAATTTCTCGTCTTGGCCAAGCCACTAAGATCGCAGCCACTAAGATCGGAATGGGCCGAGGGGAGTGGATAAGAAGCTGCTTGGGAGAGCCGATTTATACTAAGAAGAGACTTGAGAGAAAAAAGAAAGCGGAAGAGGAAGAGAAAGTTGGCCGAAATGGAAGAACAAACTCTGGGGGGTTTTGTTGTTGTTTTGCTTTATTTTGTTTTCTTCTCTTTCGTTTGTTCGATTTGTGATGAGCACAAATGGGCAGCGACAAACAACTTGGACAATAAAGTGCACGGAACTTCTAATGACAATGTAAACTGCACAAGGCTAATGGATTTAATGTTTCCACCAAGGCGAAGTGGTGGCCGCTCTCCAAGACCAAGGCCAAGAGAGAGAGGGCTAGTCTGTAGCTTGCTAGTCTGTAGCTTGCGAGTGTCTAGCTCTCGCGCCAAAGCCAGAGAAAAAGCCGCCCAGTGAAGAGGAAGAAAAATGGCCTATTTGGAGTGGTGTTCTTGTTTGCCGGTTTGGCGAGCTTGTTGGCTAGCTCGCTCGCTGGAGACTTCCTTGCGGCCTCCAAACGGACAGAGGCAGCTTCTGGCCGGTGGCTGCCAGGCAGATGTGTCAATCAAACTGGGCCCACAACTGAGCTGAAGTGCGTGGGCGCCAACTCGCTCGTTTCGTCCCTCCACTTCCGGTACTGCTTCTCTTGCCTGCCTTTTTGGTCCTGTTTCCATCTGGAGCTTTGCTGCTCGGCCGGCGGGAGACAGTCTTTGTTTGAGGCGAGCTTGAGGCCCCAAACACAGTTGTGCAGTGGCCCTTGGAACTGGCGCTGGAGAGTCCACTTGGCAGAGGTTTGTGTCGCCCATTTCGGCTTGTTTTGTGCTCAATTGAGCATTTATTTTGCCCCTCCAGTCTGGCAAACAACAAGTTCGTCGCCAGCGTTTCAACTCTCCGCCGTCTAGCCTCGAAGAGTTGGAGTCCAAGTGGGCCGAATTGTGGCCGCCAGTGGTCGAGCTGCGCCTCGGTGGCCAGCTGGCGAGCTCGCTTGGGGCCGAGCGGAAAGTGGGCGGCACTGGAAGTGGAAGTGGAAGTGCAAGTGGAGGGGCAATAGTACTAGTGCGAGTGCGAGTGGCCGCCGGCCGAGAGTAGTTAGAGTTTAAAGTGAGTGCGAGCCACTGGAGTGAGATAAATCACTGGGCGCCCTAGACTAAGGCCGGCCACCATCAGGCCTGCTTGGGGCGCCGGAAGTGGGGCCGAAACTGCCGGGCGGAGGGCAAACAAATTTAGTGATCGAGTTGAGAAATGAACTTGGAGTTAGTGGGCCCAAATAAATAAGACTTATCGGGGCGCTTTGAGGGCAGCTCGGCGCGTTCAGGTGGCGGATTAGTGGGCGTGTTGGGGGGCGCGCAGACTGTGTGTGGGGCGAGTGGGCGCAGACTGTGTGTGGGCCGAGTGGGCCAAATGGGCGGCCAAGTGCAGAGTGCAGTGTGCAGTGGAGGCGGACGGCAGATGCAGCGCACAAGTGCACCTCTGGCGCCCACTTGGCCCAAATGATTGATACCAATCGGGCTCCATTTTCGATTGCTTGTCGCCCTGGCGGAGCGTGCGCTGCATAGCCACCCAATGGGCAGGGGCGGCCCACAAAGGCTCACAATGGGCGCAAGTTAGGCCCCTCCTGAGCGTCTGCGCGTCTGCCGCCCAACTCGAACGGCCCACTGTCTAGCCCCAGGTGATGCGGGCGGCCCATTTGGGGGCGGCCAATTGAATTGACCAGCGCGTCGTCGCCCGGGGAGCTCAGCGTGGCGAGCTCGCCGAGCTCGCGAGCGTCTGAGGTTGCCCGCAAGAGGCGGCCAGTGCGGCCAGAGTTTGCAGTGCGCAGGCGCCCACGCAGAGAACCCGGCGGGGGCAAAGCTCTGGCGCGTCGATCGGCCGAGCCTGAGGTCTGGAGAGAAAGAGAGAGGCGCTCATTTGCGAGCCAGCGCCGCCAGAGAGACCAGGGCCGAGAGTGAGCGAGCGAGAAGTGAGGAGACGCCCGATCGGAGCAGAGCAGAGCAGTGTGGGCCCCAAAGACAGTCTAGCCTTGGCGGCGAGTAGCTCGGCCTATTCAGCCAAACGGCGGCCGGAAGCGAGTCAACAACAGGCCGCGTGTGGGCCGCGCGCGGGGCACAAGACTGGATACTTTAGAGAGTCTTTGGGCGAGGTGAAAGGAGGAGGAAAAGTTCGAGTTTCAGTTCGAGTGGCCTTTTATCTAGTCTTTCGAGATTGGTTGGAGGTCGAAAGGGAGCCGAGCAAACAATTGTCGTTCCGGCGAACTGTGTCTCGGCCAACTGTGCTGTCTCACTGTGCTGTCTAACTGTGTGGCCTCTTTGCGAGTGGAAATAATAATAACCAACAAACAACACACAAGAGCTCCACGAGGAGAAGCGCCAGTGCCAAAGTTGGCCCAAATTCGCCTTCGAAGCGGCAGATGAATCGTCGTCTTGGAGGCGAGCCAAGAAGAGAAGAAGAAGAAGAAGAAGAAGAAGAAGAGGAAGAGGAAGAAGAGTAAGAAGAAGAAGCATCGAGCTAGAGGTTAGGGCGCGTCCTTCAAGTGTCGCCGCAGCTCAGCGCCCATTTCCCAGCGGGCCGTTTATTCATCCGTTGCAGAGTTAGCCAGTTTGCTCGCCTCTTTCACCCTCAGCTCTGCACTCTCAGAGCATTCTTCCAGCTCGCATCCTCAGCCTTCACTTCCGCCAATTCGCAACAACTTTTGCTCCCCCAAAAGCGGAAGTTGCTCTCCCCGCAAGAGAAACCTGTGCGCTTTCGAAGTTCGCCACCTGTCCAGAGGACGAGTTTTGACTGACCGGAACGAAGGAACTGTTCTTGAGCAAGTGGGAGAACTCTTATGGGCGCGTTTTCCGTGAAAACTGGCACCCAAACACAATCTCCACTGGCACATATGGCAGGCGCTCAGTGCCGAAGACTAGGGCGCCTTTAAGCCGGCCGTTCGGGCGCCGATCAAGCATAGGTCAGCGGGGCCAGTTCATTAGGCGGCGATTGGAGACGAGTGGGCGCCTCTTTTGAGGACTTTTCCGTCTCGAAGCTGTTCTCTCGAGGCTAAAGGAAGGTAAACGCTGCTGGACAGAGACTGGCCGCAGAGACAGAGAGTTGGCGCTGAGACAGAGAGAGAGAGAGAGTTGCCCAAGATTAGTGAGGAGAGGAAAAGTTGAGCTTGTTAATGGGCAAATGGCGGGCCGAAGGTTGGCCGAGGAGTGTGGAAGCTGAGCGGGCGACAAGAGACACCGAAGAGGCGGCAAAAAGGGGGCGCAGTGGGCCGAGCCTAAGGGCGGCGTGAGGAAGTGAGACGAGGAGGAGCAGGAAAAGGACAGCAATTGATGCAGAGGCCAGCGAGCGAGTTTGACGCTGAATAACAAGCTCGGTGGACGCTCACTGGTGGGCTGCAGTGTGTGAGAAGGGCGGCCAGATGAGTGGAGGGCGCAGTTGGGCGACTCGTTCCTGCCTTGCCATTTGTGCAAGCCAACAGTGCCACCAAGAGCTTCGTGATTGTTCGTTCGGCTAGATTTGCATCACCACTTTGTGCGTCCAGCCAGCGCGTGTCTGTGTGTGTGGGCCGGATCCAGTTGGTCGTCTCGAGTTGGTGGGCAAAGCAACCGATCCTGAGGGATAATGGAGCATGGAGGGGCGAAGAGTGCCCACGGCGAGGTGCCAAAATTGGGCCCGACGGCTTGCAACTGTTCCAGTTGTCGCGGGTGGTCTTCCGGAGAGAAAGACAGCCAGCGATTGGCGACCGCAACTCGGCCCAGAGGCGCCACTTTGGGCCCAGCTGGAGAGGCCAAATTGGGGCTGGTGGGCGCCAATTTGGGCCAGAGACAGTGGCTGTTGGATAAAGCTGTTGAAAACGACACGAGGACATCAAGGACCAAGTATGCGTCTGCAGAGAAGCACGAGCAAGTGGGGCGCGCTGTGAGCTTGCCAAGATCGCCTCGACTAGAATGCAGAACAGCAGCGCAGCTTAGGGGCCTCAAATGGGCCGCAAGAGAAGCACGCAAGAAGAGACGAGGGCCAGCTCGAGCCCACTTGATGCCATCCATCTTTGTGGCGCCGCTGCAGCGCGGCCGGAAGTGTCCAGTGTGGCGCAGGAGAGGTCCAGCCCGTTTGGCTGCACGGCGAGACTGGCGGGCGGGCTGGTTGCTGTGGCCACTGGTGGCCGTTGTGTTGGCGGCCCTCGTGAGCACCAGAGAGTGTGTGCGGGCGGCCGGGGCGAACGTGAAAATAGGTAAGTGTCAGCAAGTGTTAATTCGCACGAACAGCCACGCCGAGCTAATTGTCTTGCCGGGGGCGCCGAGGCTAAGCTCGGGGGGCCGGCAGGGGCAGCAAGGTCGCCAGCGACTAGCTCGCTGATGGGGCCCCAGATGGCCAGTGGTCCGCGCGGAGACAGTCTCCGGGAGGCCACTGAGTGGCCTGTTAGTGCGCATGTTTTTCCCCCTTCCGCTGGGACCACTTGCCACTTTGTTGGCCCGCACGACTCGCTGAGACCAACTGGAAGCGGCGGACGTGCTCTTGTTACGCCTCGTTCCACCCGGAACAGTTCCGGCTGAGGTCGACCGGCTCTAAGGGAGCGCCCAACTCTTGTTTTCCGCCCTCCTGCCCTTGGCTATGCCTTCTATCTGGTGCAGTCTGCCCATGGCATAGGCGCGGCCCTGGATTCAATCTAATGATTAAAATTAAAATCCAAAACACAACCACGACCAACAAACGCACAACTGCACCTTGCACATCCTGTTTGGCTCCCCCCGTTTGGCTGCCTCGTTTGGCTCCTCTTTGGTGCCCACTTTGCGCCCAAACTGGAAACTGAAGGGGTTCTGCTAGAGGAGTCTGATCATGAGCAGGCCAACATGTTCATAAGAACAATCAAAATGATTAATGAACAAAAAGACGAGACAATCAGCCGCCTCTTGGCCCTCTCGGCCGACTCCTCCCCCTCGCCCTCAGCCTCAGCCTCCTCCTCTTCCTCTTCCTCGCCGAGCTCCAACTGGCCCAGAAGATGGCGGCCCCAAGCGAGCGGGGAGCCAAAGGAGGAGGCCGCTCCCGAGCCGGCCGGAAGTCGTTCGGAGGGCCCCCCTTTGGCGGGGGGCGGCCTTTCGGGGGCGAGCTTTGCTTCTGGCTGGCTGGCGGCGGTGGCCACTGAGCGGCGGCCGGAGGGGGCGCGCCGCCAGCGAGCAGCCCCGCGGGCCGCCAATCAGGCCGCCGGGGGGCCACAGGGAGAGACTGGGCCTAGCGGCGTGTCGCCCGGCGCCGAGGGGCGTGCATATCGGCCCGTGGAATCGATCGCTGTTGGCCCCGAGCCGCACGACTGGCAGCCCAGCCACAGGCAACGGAAACAGGCGCCTCCAAAGCAGCAGCAGCAGACGCCCCCAAAGCAGCAGGAAAGCGCGCCCGAGTCCTCGTTTGGCGCCGGCTTTTCATCAATATTTAAAATTTTCGCCAGCCCCCCGGGAGAGCAGCGCCAGCAGCAAGAGCAGGAGGCCCCCGAGCAGGTGGGCGAGCAGCAATCAGGCGCCGCCAGGAGACCGCCACCGCCGCCGCCGCCGCCTAGCGAGCGCCTTGCCAACGGGGGCCCAAGGCGGGCGGCAGTTGGCGAGGCGCGCGCCCAGCAGCAGCAGAGACAGTTGTCTGGCGCGTGGGGCCAGAATGTGTTCAACATTAGGCTGGAGCCAATGGTGGAGTTTTTGAGCGAGCCCCATTCGGCCTTGGAGGCGGACGAGAAGGTGTGCCAGCTCATTGGGTCGGGCGTGCGCGCCTTAATGGGGCCGCGCGAGGGCGCCAGCATTCAGCATGTCCAATCGATTTGTGATAATCTAGAGATTCCCTATTTTGAATTGCGCACCTTCCTGGGCGGCAGTCTGGCCGGGCCGCTGGTGGTCTCGCACTCGGGCGCCCCCACGTTAAATGGACACCAATTGGGGCCGCGCAGCTTAGCTCGCCAGGCCGAGCAGGAAGGCGAGCCAGTGGCCAGCGACGAGGGCCAGCTTGCCGCCGGAGACAATCCCCGGCGGCCACAGACACTCAGCGGCCCCACCCGATCAGATAGTGGCCAGTGGGAGCACGATAATGATGATGGCAATACTACTTACCAGCGTTCCCAAGCTGATGGCGCTCTCCCAAACACTGGGCCAGGTGCCTCTGGTCTGTCTGGAATTGGGCCCACTTTTGGGGCCAGTTTGGCAACTTTGAGTGTGGCCGGCGAGCCAGTGGGCAGCGAGAAGGGCCAGTGGCAAGCCAACGGCGACAAGCTAGCGAGCTTGCCAAAACAAGAGCCAAAACAGGACAATGGTAATGCCTCTAATGCCGCTGGGCTGACAGCAAAACATGCTTCTGGTCGTCGAGCGCAGAGCCAAGTGCACTCAACAAAAGGCCCTCACGGAACACAGTCGGTGGGAGTTAAAAAACGATTCGCACCAATCGCGCCCCAAGCCTTAGGGGCCGGCCAGAGTGGGAGCAACTCTGAGCCGAACGGTGGACAAGATGTTCCAGATAATGGCGCCCATTTTGATGCTGAAAAACACAACAACAACAACAACAAACTGGCCCCCGAACCAGAGCAGCAGGAAGAGGAGGGCCCCCGCGAGCAGCTGAATGGCCAACCGGAATCGGCCACGGACGACGCGCTGGACTATGAGGGCCGCCAAGGAGTTGAGCAGTTGGATACATTTCCGATGACAAGAGCACCACCAGTTCCACAGCCTGCAGCAGGAAGTGCGTCGCCCATCGATCTGGGCGACAAATCTCCCTCAGTCGAACCGGAACAATCTGGCTCGCTCGGCGGCGGACCAGCAACGCCCAACCGATCGACAACAAATAACATGGCGCCGAGCGGGCGCCACGCCGACTCGCTGGAGCCAAAGTTTAACCGCAACTCAAACCAGCAGCAAATGCCTCAGTCTCAAATGCCACAGTCTCAAATGCCGCCGCCTCTACCACAAGCTCAACTTGCGCACGCCTATCCAAGACAGGGACCGCCAGTGGTGGCCCAAACAACGCTTGCAAACAAACTGGATGATATCACTCTGAACTTGTACCCGCCAAGCCATTTGTTAAACAGCGCCTACATGGACCTTATACACGCCTTAAATTGGACCTCATTCACTGTTGTCTATGAGGAGACTAGCTCAATGATAAAGTTGCAAGATTTATTTCGCGAATCCTCCGGGAACTTGTGGACAAACAAGTGGCGAATAAGACTATTGCGAGTGCTCGATAATGAGCACTCCCAATTCGATTCCCATGCAAAGCCAAGTGGGCGATCTGTAAACAGTAACAACAAGCCATTCCAAATGGACACCACTTTTGCCTCAAGTGGTGCAGCCTCCTCACTGGAGCCACTCACTGACTCCAAGAGGCCCAATGCCAAACAGGCCCACTCGGACGCGCACTCCACTTATTATCATGCAACGCCCGACACCACACACTCCCTGTCGAGTGTCCACCAACACAACGCCACTTCTGCGCCCACCACTCACACCAGCAGCTCCCAAGCAGCGAACCCATTTGAGCCATTTAATGGCCGCCAGAGACTGACCGATGGTGGCAGTGAACGAGCGCTGGACTCGACTATTGATCGGCCAATTTTGCTCAACGACAGTCCAAGTCACAGCCAAGTGGAACAGAAACGGAAAGCAAAACAGGGCGCCTTTCGGGATGTCTTCTGGCGGGTGAAAATGAGCGGCGAGCGTAACGTTTTGCTCGACGTTAAGACGGAGAATCTCTATGAGGCTCTGAAACAGGCCCAGCAAGTGGGCTGCATGACGGAGGATTACAGCTATATAATAACCTCGCTCGATTTGCACATGATTGATCTGGAGGATTTCAAGTACAGCAGAACCAAGATAACGGGCTTCAGTTTGGTCCAGGTGGCCAAGGGGCAGCAATCGAGATTGAGAATGGCCAAAACGGTGCACGACTCGAGCATCTTTGAGGGGCCCTTTTTCGATGAGAAGTATCTGGAAAATTTGGGCGTCTACACGCCTGGTGGTCAGGAGCCATTGCAGGACGCAAATGGTGCAGCTTGGGGCCAGACACAGTCGTCGGCGTCGAGCGCAGCAAACCACCAGAGGGCTCACCATCAGAGTGGCAAGTACGCCAGATCGGGCAAGAGTGGAAGAGTGGGGCCACCTTCTGGTGGTGGAATCACCAAGGTTGACAACGAAAGGTATTACAATTTCAACGAAAACAGTCTGGAGCAACATTTTTCCACCTTAGCTGGCCCGAAAATGTCCACTGGAAACAACGAGACGAGCTCCTATGCCCCATTAGACAATCACTTCTATTTGAACTACCTCGTTGAGGCGGAACACAACGACCAATCGAGACGCGAACTGCTCCAATCGTCGCCGGCAAGTCTCAGTCTGTTGCCCACAATTGATAGAAACAACGAGCAGAGATTGTTCGACTTCTTTGTGGAACAACAAGAACGAAACATTTCAAGAGCCAAACTATCAACCTCAAGCGCAATCCTGCACGACTCTCTCATGCTTTACGCGCTCGCTCTGAACGAGCTAGACCCAAATGGCAGTGTGATATTCAATGGTGAGACTAGTATCCAGTGCTCGCTTGCATCTCAGCCCTGGCCGCATGGGAGCTCGCTGGTGAACTACATGCGCCAAATGTCTTTCAATGGTCTAAGTGGGACTGTGTCGTTCGACCAGCGAGGCTTGAGGAGCGACTTCAAGCTAGACGTGCTCGGAATGGCCCCAAACATACACCTGATCAAGGTGGGCGAGTGGCACAGCAAAGGAGCCCTCGAGGGCAAAGAGAACAACAAATTTCCCAACCTCTTTGACAACAATCCAACCGGCGACGATCAATCATCGGCGGCCGGCTCACCGTCAGAGCATGCAGCCTCTCAGCCAGGCCACTTGGCGGCCGATCAGCAGCAAGGCGCCAGGTTGCGATCCTCGACCATTAGGACGAGCCACAGGCCACAGGAGAGCAAGTCTTCGGGGGGAGAGGATGCACGATACTATGAGGAGTTGTCGCATAGGTACGAGAACGAGCTGAAACGCTATGTCAGAATATTGGCCGAGGGAGATCAAGTTGAGGTGCCTTATACGCGCAGTGTGTCGCCCAATGGAGCCTTACTAGTGAACGATATAATCTTCGAACGATTGTACAGTGAACAGACGGACAAGGTGGACACTCTGGTTGTGACGGCCAAATTATCACAGCCCTATTTCATGCTCAAGGAGACGCCCAACAAGCTTGATGGAAATGACCAATACGAAGGTTATGCAGTCGATTTGATACACGAGCTGTCGAAGTTGGTCAATTTCAAGTACAAGTGGCGCGAAGTTGCGGACAAAAAATATGGCAGCAAAGAGGTGCTTCCAAATGGGACTGTTGTTTGGAATGGAATGATTGGAGAGATTGTTCGCGGCCAGGCCGATTTGGCCATTGTTGATCTCACAATCACCACCCAACGCCAAGAGGCTGTCGACTTCACACTGCCCTTCATGAACACTGGAATCTCTATCTTGTTCAAGAAACCGACCACCAAAGTGACCACTCTGTTCAGTTTCCTGTCGCCCTTCTCGTCGGACGTTTGGGCCTACGTGCTGGCCGCCTATTGTGGCATAAGTGCAATCCTCTTTCTCGTGGGCCACTTGTCGCCCTACGAGTGGGCCGACCCGCATCCCTGTGGCCACCTGAACAACGACGACGATTTGGCCTTCCTCAAGAACCAATTCTCGCTCCTAAACTCTTTCTGGTTCACCATTGGCTCGCTCATGCAACAAGGCAGCGATCTGACTCCCAGGTCAATGTCCACCAGAACCATTGCTGGAATTTGGTACTTTTTCACCCTAATTATGATCTCATCTTACACTGCAAATTTGGCCGCCTTCTTAACTGTCGAGAAGGTGGTCTATCCAATTGAGAATGTGCGCGACTTGAGCAATCAACAGGAGATCAAATATGGCTGCGTCGAGTCTGGTTCCACATGTTTGTTTTTCCACGATTCTCAGATTGATACTTACAGAAAAATTGATGAAACAATGAGCAAATATAAAACCTACGTCAGGTCCAACGATGAGGGACAGAAACGAGTTGGAGAGGGCAAGTTCGCCTTCTTCATGGAATCCACCACCATCGAGTACATCATTGAGCGCAATTGCAATCTCACCCAAATTGGCGGCCTCATAGACAGCAAGGGCTACGGATTGGCAACAAGCAAGAAAGCACGCCACAAGCGCCCCTATAGGACTTTATTGAATGAGGGCATTTTGCACTTGCAGGAGACTGGAATGTTGCATGTGCTGAAGAATCGCTGGTGGAAAGAGAGACGCGGTGGGGGCACTTGCACGGACGACGGAAAAGGTGGTGGCGTGACAGAGTTGTCCTTGGCCAATGTTGGTGGTGTTTTTGTGGTCCTCCTTGGCGGATTGGGAATCTCTTTTCTCGTTGCAATAGCCGAGTTCATGTGGGCGGCCAAAATGAGAGGCTCAACGAGGGACCGGATGTGCGAGGAGATGATGAATGATCTGAAGTTTGCCCTAGCTTGCAAGAGCTCCACCAAGCCAACAAATAAGAAACGCAATAGTTGCACCACAGCAAGAGCCACAGACGCAGACGCAGCCGCCGAGAGCAAACCATCGGCCAGTGGCCGATCGCTTGCTCTTAGGAGACGCTTACAAAGACAAGAGGAGTCAATATTATCACAATACAGCTTAAACGGTTATGATTTGATGGATCAGCAAATGATACTGAACGCCGCTCGTAATGGTCAGCCAGAGGAGGCAATGAACGAGCCTGCGTCCAGTGATAAGCAGTGTGATCCAGTGCTCTCTCATGCTCTCCTAACAATGTTGATGCAGCAACAACAACAACAACAGAAATTACAACAACAACCACCGTTCAACATTGCACAAGCACAGGCCTCTTCGCTCCTTCTGCCAAGACCCTTTGCGGCCAGCCTTGATGAGCAGACTCTTGGGGGCTCGGCAAACAATGAGGGCAACCCAATGGTCCAGAATGGCCCAATCTCGCAACAACACCGCAGACAACCAATGCTGTACCATCAATACCAAGCGAGGGTGCCCAATTTGGTTGACTTCTCAAATAGGAACCAACGATGGAATAGGATGCAGCACAGTGCAACTGTTGATGAGAATCTTTCGACGGTATTCCAGTCTATTGATGACACTTTTATCGAATAGCTGGAGTCGAGAATCAATCGAATGAAATTGAATTAAAAGTGACCTCTTTTTTCTGCATATCTTTCTCCATGAGTAGAATGAGCGGAATGATTGCCCTAGCTATCGATTAGCGTAATTTTCAATGAATTTCGAGTCTCCATCGATGCGTGTGTTTAGTATCTAAGATCTTTCCTAATTCCGGAGCTAGTTAGAATTCTTCTGTCAGATCCTCCTGAGATTTCGGCCCTCTTACGAGAAAATAAGGAAAACAAGTCCTTCTATCAATGCGCTATACTTCTGTACCATGCAGCTCGACGGATGTGGCCCGTGGAATACAATGTTGCCAACCATATGGGCTCGTGATTCATTGTATTTCAAACTGACCTGAAATTTATAATCGAATGAAAGCAGCATATGGAGCAACGAGACAAACCTTCCCTAGTCGCCCTCATGACTAGAGAGAGCAGCAATCTCGTGGCCTAAATGTACGCTACTCCGTCGAGATCGATGCTGCCCGCAGCTTGCTCCCTCGACGCGACGAGAGTCAAGCCGTTCAGCAGATGGTGCACACAGATATCGAGACAAATGGAAAGTTGAGGTTTGGTGCCTCCGTCTCAGATGAGTTGAAAATGCACTACTTACTAGTGTACCCATCTTGAAGGCGAACCCGCAATCGACAGGGCAACTCTCGTGGGTGAGTGTGAGAAATTACTTGGGCAAAGTCTTGCCCAATTACAGTAACAGTCTTCAAAAGGAATCTACTAAGGCAGGAAGGTATCAATCCAAACTTAATGTAGTCTCAATTAGATCAGCTGATTTCACCTTTCCGGCGATAGTTTCTAGTAGGGGATTGCGAAGTTGAGAAAGTGAGCTGGAACAATTAACAAAGATGAGAGCCACCACAGAACGAACTCAGCGTGCAATTGGAGTCGTTCTGCTTGATCAAGACTAGCTAGTTTATTGAATCTTTTTGCTTCGGTCATGCTTTGGTGATCTTCTAGATCGTATAGATCAGATAATATCGTGGTTCTATCGTTAAAGTCTCATCTTTTGGAATTTCTACTCGCAAATGACGTCGTCATCTGGTCGCCTTTCGTGCTGATATCATTCAATTCCATCGGTGTTAGCTTGTGATAGTCTGCCCTGGCCGACTGTCCCGTGGGACTGGCCGGTTTGTTTGCACGATGCTGTGGAGTTCCCCCAATGGATAGAGATTTCTGATCGGCTTCAAGGATCACCGGCTTGGAGCCATTCTTCAGGAAGTGCCTACGCTCGCTACCATACCTGAATTTGAACCTATCCCCCACCTCGAATTGTTTCGATTTCTTCCTTTTCATGCAAAGATTGCAAATAGCTATTAGTATGCTAACAACTAACACACTACCAACTACTATTGCAACTGGAACAGCAACTGAGACCAGATATTCTGTGACATCATTCAATATCCCTATCAGATCCTCATTGAGGCTTGATTCCTGGGGACTGGCAGTGGGGCTAATGGTGGTTTCTATTGTATTTGTTATCGGTATCACACCAATTGTTGAGCTCATAGACTCATTTCTAACAGGGGGCACGCTTGTTGGAGTATCGTTGAACTGAGAGTTCTCTATCATCTTTGGATCTGATCCATTGGGCATTGGTAGACTAGAGTTGAGGGATATTGGTGGAGATTGAGTGTCAAGATAGATTGAGAGTGATTTTGCATTCTGAACTTCAGGTGTTTGAGTAACTTGTTGTTGCATTGTGGTCGCGGGTGTTTGTATATTTTGATGCAGCTGCTGGTCTGGTGGTCTGCTGGGGCCAGGTTCAACAGTGGATGGACGCAGCACAGGTGTTTGTTTTTCTGTGGTCTGCTCTGCAGGCCGCGTGGTTGTCTCACTTCGCAAAGTTATTACTGTGCTTGTGGATACACTCGAAACTGTTGATGCCTCCACCGGTGGGCCCTCTGAGTTCTTGGAAGAGCTGGACTCTGTAGTGCTGGAGGCTACAGACCGACTTTGACCATTAGAGAGTTTGATATCATTGGAGCTTATGGATCTGGGCTCGGAATGTGATTTTGTTCTGGGCGGATTCAAAATGGCTACACTTAGCTCCTCTGTAGGAGCAGAATAAGAAAAATTTGATTTCAAATCATTCGTAACAGGTGATCTCGTGATCTGACTATTGATGCGCTCGTCGAGCTTTTCCCTCTCTTTTTGTGCTCCCTTTTCTCTTCCTGCGACCGCCAAAACTGTCTTGCTTTTTGGACTCTCCGCTACGATACCATTAGACTCTGATGCTATGGATAACGTTTCGTTGAGATCTTTGAGCGATCTGGAGTTCGCGAGTAGAAAAGGTCTTTGTTCTCCTGTTGTTATATTATCTTTGTGGACATGCTCAACATCTAATGGGAGACCAAAATAAACATCGGAAACAGAAGTAAGTCCCAATTCGTCGAGTATCTTGCGTCTTTTACAGGGCCTATTCAAACCTAATTGTAAAGCGTAATTGCCTCTCTCAGTGGGGATGATTGCGTTCCAATTGACGAGTGGCCCTTCCAAGGAAAAGGACATAACCGACTTATCATCGATCGTTGGATACAATATAGATCGACTAGATAACTTGGATAATGTATCGTTAATTGTAGACGAACGACATTCCTCGATAGGGGCTATTGTATTATTAACTAGCGATGGATGAGTTGTCCAAGTAATTGAAAAATATTCCCCATCTGGCGTGGCGCTAGAATCGATCAACAAGTATTCCACAAGTGAGCGCAATCGAGCTTGTTTAGCTTGCTGAAATGTAACCAAAATTTGATTGCTTACTGTTGCATTGGAGTTTAGATTTTGCAGTTGATTTCCAGATGAGGAATGATTACCATTGGCTAGAGCCTCGAATATTGCCACCACCTGACTGAGAAGTAGTGGATAACTCTGATGCCTATGCAGATACTCTAAACTGAATTTATGATCAATGTAACTGTCGATTCCGGATTCTCGAGAGCCAACGAGCAGGGGCGGTAGAAGCTCAACCACAATATTTGCTACCACATCTCCACTATTTATAACATTCTCTCCGTCCGCCTCGTAGTCCAACGATGAGGGTAGGAGAACAAAATAATAAGTTGAGGGAAGTACGTTGAGGCTGGGCCAGGCGAATAATTGTTGCTGCGAGTGGTTATACTGGAACCAACCATCATCGTCAATGATGAAGTTATTAACTGAAATGTTTCTGTGTAGGCGTAACTCCTTCTCTGTGTGAGCAGTTTTCAAGCTATTGGTTTTAACATTAAATTTCCAATATTTTCCAGCAATCAGTGTGAACTTTAAAGACTTTGGCTGCTGTGGGAAACTGGCGGTATTCTGATTGATTGCAGCAGCCGGACTTGCATACGAAGCTGTGGCTCCGGTTGAGAAAGTTTTTAACTCTGATGTCTGTAGGCCCCGCCACGTAGTGCCCAGAAGTGTCCCAGTATCATGGGTGTCCGGCAAGGGGCTTGGGAAGCTTGTTGTAACTGGCGGCACATTGTGCGTTATTGTCGCCGGACGTTGTTGCACCTGGGATTGCTGATGCATTAAAGCTGGTTGTTGTATCAGCTGTTGCTTTTTGTTGCCGAGCTGGAAACTTTCGTCCTGTTGTAAGGCGGAAGTATAGCTCACGGTTGGTGTTCTTGCTCTGGCCTGCACGGGCGAGCCCAGAACCAAGAAAAGGCTTGCTACAAGAAAGATAAGCTTGGGTAACAAGTCGCGTGATATGAGACTAACGTGTGCTTTTGATAAGGGGACATTCAAAAAATTCAACACTGATAAGGTGGCTTTTTCCAGCCGGAGATCATTGGAATACAGTCTGTGTGACAACTTACAGATAGTAGAAAATTTGGTTGTATATCTAACGGTGCTCATAGTGCAGCAAATATGTAGTTCTAATCGAATTGAAATCTAAAAGCTATCCTGTAAAGTCTGACCTAGTATTAGTTGATAATATTTCTCACAAACTAGACGTTTAACAATTCGCTCATATTGTCGTAACTATCTGCTGGACTAATAATCGAAGATTTGATCTCTAGTTGTGATGGGTTACTCAGTCTTAACTTGATGCTTAGGGAAAATTTACTATCTAGCCAGCAATGGACGCAAGTGTGGTGTGTTATGTGTAAAGCTTCACATATTTGCGTGATGATGATTAGTTTTCTTAATGATTATGATATGATTCATGGGTGCTATCATGAAAAAAATGAGATATCCTGACGGGAAGGTGCAAATCACGTAACAAGTGCATACTTGTTGAACGTAATGTTGATGATTGAACGGTTTCAAGTCATAAGCTTTGTAAAATTTGAGACTGGGGCTCAGTGAGAACAAGCGTCCTATGATCTATTGGGCGAGTGCTAAACTTGTTGATGAGTTACTTGAAGAGAAGGAAGCAGACTAAATTTGTGGAGACAAAATATGAATAAACGGGCTAAACGTCAAGGTGTTTCGTCGCCGACTTGTTGTCTGAGTTAAGCTGGTTGTTGCCGCTGTTGTTGTTGTTGGTGGTGGTAGTGGTGCTGATGTAGAAAGTGAAGAAAAAATGATCAGAGTGTTTGGACTGGTTTGGACATGCTGAGGAAAAGAAGAACTTGTTTGCCTGCCCTCATGGACTTTCCTCCACAGAGAGAGAGATGCAGTCCATTTCGGAGCAAAACTTGCTAGCTCTACGTGGGCGTGGCGGATCGCGCCTGCGTGCAAACAGAAGGCAAAACAACAGGCAAGTTAGTCTGCTGGACCGGGTCAGCAGCAGAAGGCACACACTGGGTGCGCGCGGGCCTCGTTCGCCCCCAAGGCCGAGAAGCCAACCCAGGCAGGCGGAGCAGAGCCCATTTTCCCCGGATTACTCGACATATGTAGTCTCAAACAAAGGATCGACACTTGGGGGATAAGGGATCCTAAGATGTTCACGAACACTAGCTGGCTACCCCGGCCCTGCTCGGTGAAGACAGTCCCACTCCAGTTGGCACTTCTTCGTGAAACACAACCGGCGCCGCCCCAGTCGCGTGCTGCCCTTTCCAAGCCAAAATGGACATGAGCCCAGAGAGGGGGTGTCCAAATTAGCACTGGAAAGCGTACGGGGGAAGGGGGAAAGCACAGAAATTTGGACAAACTTTTCGTTTTTAATAAGAGAGATTAATAGTAGAGGCCTAGGTGTGAAATTTCTCTTCTCCCTGGCTCGAGTTTGAGTTATTGCGCCCAGTATCCAATAGTGCGAAATATTCCAAGACGGCTACGAACATCTGAGTGAGTACGATCAATCTCGATGGAAACGACGGTGAGCAAGCCAACCTCTGATTTAGTCATCTTTGGTCTTCAAGGCTCATCGTAAAGGCCTTGAGGAACTTCCTTCTGCGCATACTATTGGATTTAACTCATGCAATTCGAAGAGTCTCACCATTGGAAGAATGTCCACAGTTCCGGCACGCTCATATCGCCCTGATGGTCCCGAATGCTTGAAATTGTCAAGGTTCTATGACAGATTGTCGTTGCTTGACTTGAGATTGGCCATCGTGAGCAGACATTCGTCCGGAACACTAGCTTCGCAACCATAGTGACGAATCTGGTTGTCAAGATCCAATAAATGCGTGAGAGCAACTCTTTCGCCTCACGTGATAGATCCGTATGTTGGCAGGGGCGTCAGGCCAAGAGGAAGTGCCTATAAGGGCGAGTATTGAGGAATAGGTGACTCGAAGCAGAGATCCTATTCCAGGTGGCCACACTCTAAGCTCGAGAGAGAAGCTAGTTGGAAAGTAATTGGCTGATTCTGGAGGAATCATTCTGTTGTTCCAAAGGAAAAAGGACAACCGTACATCTACAGCTGTATCAGGCGAGAGGTGGCTGAGTTGAGGGAAAACTCTGTCGCCTTTTGGCCTGTTCCTGGTTAGGCTCGATGGAGTGAGACGAGAAAATGTGTTGGCAAAGTGTCTGGAGCCGAGTTTGCAAAGCAGAATTCTTTGTCATTGTGTGCCTGCACAGTAGTCTCTGTGCCGCGAAATCCGGGCACAGAAAATTAGTAATTACTGTTTGCGCACTTTGGAATCTGGCTATTTGCTAGCATTCTGTGCACCAGAACAGCGCTTTGTTTGTGCACAGATTCTGCCGCCCAACCAAAATGGTCCGAAATGCCACAGAAGAAGACCGTCCAAGGCTCGCCTACACATCCCAGTCGCCTCTTGGTCTAACCTGTTGAAGTTGTATCCCCTCCGAGAGGAAAAGTCGACAGCCCAGTGGTCTGAGGGAAAAAAAGGAAGCATCGCCTTTCTTAGAGCACCTCTACACTCAGGTAGAGAGGAAATTTTCTCCTGAAGGAAGTCTGACAAATGGAAGGCGAAAGTGCAGCTAGAAGTCGGCTCACCTTTGACTTTCAACTAAGGAGACACTTTTGCCTCTTAGGGCGAAGCATTAGTGGTGGTCCAATTTGAATATATGCAAGAGCGTCCGCTGGGAGCTGCGAAATCTCTTGCAAAGAGTGCAATTTTAAGGAAGATATTTCTCCGCACCAATCAATCCATATCCACTTTTCTTTCCGCCTAACCGAAGCTTAGCTTCTGGCTATACTGAGAGCCATTATGGGCCATATTGGCCGGTGACAAGGAGAGGAGAGGTGGGTTCTTTTGGAAGTTTCGCTTGAGGGGATAGGATGGAAATGTTGCCGGTCGTGTAGGACCAAAAGTGGCTTGCTTGTGCTGGTGGAGGAAAAAGTTTCAGGCGGAAAAAAGCTCCAAAAGGAAGAGAAACTCAATCCCCGGACCAAGTTTGTTTGCGAACCACAGTCCGTTCTATTTGCATTCCAGGATGCCAATAAAACCCGTTCGGTGGCTGTTAAACACCAAGCGTTTTCTTCAGCCACCATTCCCAGCCGCTTCCTCCCACTTTCCAGTTCTCGATGCTAATGGCTCTAAAATGAAAATGGAAATGGAAATGGAAACGAGCAACTGGCAGCTCACGCATCGCATGATGTCGCCTCGGTCAGAGTTTAACAGGTGGCACTAAATCAGTTAGCTTGATTGATCTCTGAAGCGCGATCGATTGGATGCTGTGCATCAGAGTGTTAGCTTTGCCCGAAGAGTCAGTCAGAGTTGATGCATCGCCGATGGAACGAAAAAAGCCGAGCCTTCATTGAAAATGGCCTCTGCCAACTAGGGGAAACCGTGTGACTCAAAGTTCATTCCAGTGACTAAATGTATCTAGATGCCTTTTCGAACTTCAAGCTTCCACAACAACTCATTTCGAATAATTTACAGTCTACAAGCGGTGGTCTCTAGCTTGGCAAACGGGTGGCAGTGTCTGTTTTCACACGAGTTTCCCAGTATCATTGTTACAGGATAGACTTTGCTGATGCTTTAATGAGTGTTCTCGGAAAAGGAATTCTCTTCCATTCCAGACACACTTCTGATACACATCCTCTTCCGCTTGTATCGAGTATCAACTGTCGGAGCTCAATTAGGATGAGAGCTCGAGGTTCGAATCTGTCTCTTAAGCATGCACAAGTTTTACAATGGGCACTAACGACAAACTTCTATAGCGTAAACGAAACTTTGGGAATAGTTATAGTGGTCCTCATAACGCGGATGAGCTTCGATTTGCAATGGTTCGGAGGTCATTCAGAAGTGGTCTCAATTTATTTGCCCATGCATATAAGGCTTGCAATGCAGGTGATGAGATCACACATTCCCTTATGCGAAGTTCAAGGATTGAAACAATTTCAGCAAGCCGAAGGGAGCCCGTGAAAAGTCGCTTTCACGTTTGATAGGCTTGAATCTTAGCCCCAACATGACCGTCGCCATTGCATAACGCTAGTTATTTGATATATTCCTACGGGAGCCCCCTACTTGTCTAGTTGAGTAATCCATTTTTACCTCCACTGATGATCTCATGGCCTTGCAAAGCTGTTACCTTTCACAGAAAGTATTGCACGGGCGATTCCCTCGGTCTGGCCCAAGAGGCAAACTTTTTTGCATGATTTTCACCCGCTCGCCTCATGTAGATGGTCCCGCCTAATCCCCTTATAGCTCTGAGGATGGCCTTCACAAGTCAAGATGATGATCCAGAATGATCATGACGCAAACTTATACATCTCGGAGCCCCATTGTCGCTGGTTAGCTTGGAGTGGCAACTCCTCAGTTATCCAAGGCACCCTGTCAATTCAAACGGGCTTCGATCAAACAACGGTAATCGAACTCCGGAGTGAAGTGTGATCTTTGTCAACCTGTCTTGTCTAATTTAGAACGTTTTCTCGATCGATCTTGAGTCGAATCTTCGTAGAAAGAAGTGAAGGTAATCAGCAACAGTATCTGAAATTACAGTAACACAAGATAATTGCGTCATCAATCATTGTAACCTCCAGAGGGATTCTATTCAAACAGTTTTGTCCAGATACAAACTGCTCACAGAATAGTTAACCCCAGAATGATCCGAGGTGTAACTTGTGGGCCTGTCCAGGGCAGTGCTAGAGTGATTCTCGAAGGGAAAGCAAAGCAACACCACTCAGTTAAGATGAATATCCACTTTGTTGCTCTATCATGTTGTCTCATCCTAATATTCAACTACCAATTCCTAACGAGAGTTGCGGCCGATGATAGAAAGACAACTAGCGAGCTAATCAAGTCTCGCGGGTTCAATGTCGATGAAATGGAAGTGATCAGTCAAAACTATCCACTCAAAATCTATAGAATCATAAATCCCCTTGCTGACCCAAAACAGTTGCATAGCATTCCAATTGTGATGGCGCATGGAATATCCTTCGACCAGGTGAACATGATGGCGAGCTCCAAGAATGCTAGACCGAGGAAGCCCAGAATCAACGAGAGGGTAACATTATACGCGATGGAGAATGGAACTGACGATCGTTCATTGCAATTCTATTTAAGTAATAACAATTACGATGTCTGGATGATAGAATCTAGAGCAACAAATGCGCAAACTCGGAGGAGAATCGACAAATGGAGCAAAGATGACAAAGGGTTCTGGGATTTCTCCATCGATGAACAAGCTCTGATAGATTTGCCTCTACAGATAGAATATGTATTACACAAGACTGGGGCTCCAAAAGTTTCCTATATTGCCTACAGTCAGTCGACAACTTTCATGTTCGCCTTGCTCTCGATGAGACCAGATTTTTCCGAAAAACTGACATGCTTCGTCGCCTTAGCACCTGTTGTATTCACTAGCCACCTACGTGGTCTGGTGTGGCCCACAAGTATCGCAAGGATTTATCTCTATCCAACAACAGCCATTGAGAGTGTACCGGAATGGTTGAGGAAACCAACCAACTTTCTGACGACCTACATGTGTTCAATTAGCTTTATCAAATATACACTCTGCCGCTTTTTGTGGAAACAATTTAGTGGAAGGGATAAGAATGCCCATCTTGATGGTGGAATGACGGAAAATGTTCTGAAATCCACCTCGATGAAAACTTTTGAGCAATATATCCAAAACGCCATGGCTCATGATTTCAGAATGTTTGATTACAAAGATGAGACACGGAATATGGAAGAGTATGGTCAAACAGTTCCGCCAGCATACAATGTCTCAAAAGTCAACCTGAGAACCATAATTTTGTACCGAGGCACGAATGATTATTTGAGCGACCCGGAGGACCAAATGATTTTGCTGAGCCGATTGAAGGTGCCATTGTATGAGGATCACATCTTGGAAGATTATTCACATATTGATTTCCTTGTGTCCCCAACAGTAACTCGCGACGTTAACGAACCGATATTGAAAGCCCTGGACACGATAAATAAACGACCTGTTGTCCGCATTTCACATACACTCGGGCAGCCAAATCCACAGGTAATTGGTACACCTTTGACGCTCGATGCAGCAAAAGAGCAAGAACTGTCGCGCCCCGACACCAGATCCATGGTTTCCGGTGGTGGTATAACTACCAACCAGCTGGGGCCAAATCAGGGCCCACGAGGAGGAGTTCTAGAGCAGGCTGATGCAAAGAGTGTCCAGCAAGAGTTGAAGAGTTAGACTTCGATGTCCTAGTTGTTAATAAAATTGATCACCTAGTTAGAGGTCAACATCTCGTTGCTTTTCTATAGGATTAATTTAATGAATATCACAAATGAGTTGACGAATAGTAATGGTATCCGCATAACAGTCTGAACTGAATGTATAAGATCCAATGTTCTTGCCTTGAGGCCATCTTGATTCCTGTCTACCTGATTACGTGCCCATCCGTATGGTCTTAGTAAACGGTCCTCGTTAAGGATGGCTATTGCGTTGACAACCAAGAGGGCGGATTGCAACAATGTATAAATAGATAGAACCATGGTAGAATGTGAAGAAAAGACTATTCTAAATACAATCCCATAAATGACAGTTCCCTCGATCGGGGTTGAGATTATCAAAATGTTTCTGCGCAATGTCCATCGAATGAGATGGCTGCCTGTGAAAAATCCTCACAAGCAACGTGTGCATGGAAAAGGATCAACAACGCGCTCAATCCCTCTCGTGTTACTCAACCGGCTCAAAGTCTTCTGTTGACTTTTTATTGCATAAATCACGTTCTCCATCACCGATCCAGAAACCAATCAAGTATTATAAATCAATTATCATCATTGGGGGATAAAGCATTTCAACATATTGCAATCATGAGTTTGATGTCATACAATGGTGGCAGCGTTGTTGCCATGAAGGGCAAGAACTGTGTGGCCATTGCAACGGATAAGCGATTCGGTGTTCAAGGAAGGACCATGTCCTCGAAGTTCCAGCGTGTATTCCAATTTGGTCCTACATTGTTCGTAGGACTCGGAGGTCTAGGCACAGACGTGAAGACTGTCTATCAAAGACTCAGATTTAGAACAAATATGTATGAATTGAGAGAAAATAGGAAGATGAAGCCACGCACCCTGTCAGCTTTGATAAGTAGTTTCTTATACGAACGGAGATTTGGCCCTTATTTCATTGAGCCCGTCATCGCTGGTATTGACGAAAAGACTGGCGAACCATTCATCAGTGTTATGGATCTAATAGGTTGTATCGATGAATCGGACGATTTTGTCATCGTTGGCACTTGCGATGAGCAGTTGTACGGCATGTGCGAAACACTATGGGAACCAAACTTAGGACCCGATGAGTTATTCGAGGTGATATCTCAGTCTCTGGTGAGTGCCTGTGATAGAGACGCCATGTCAGGTTGGGGTGCAACTGTGTATATAATTGAGAAGGATGCTGTAACAGTTAAAGAGGTCAAGACACGAATGGATTAAAATACGCTGTTTTGTCAACAATAGCTTTTTGTTCTTTTATTCTATCTCAAGTGATGATTGTGGTGTATACCGACGAGTCTACGAAGCTTATATTGAAGATGGTTCCCTTTCCATAAGTAGGGTTTCTCGTACTGGCGCTTTGCGAGAAATCTAAGTCTTTCGTCTTTCTCAACTTTTCCAGTGTATGGGCAAACCTTAATGGCACCAATATCTTCTTCAGTGGGGAAGCGATCATCTGGAAGTTTCACTGGGATCACCCTGACGAGATGTTTCACTGTGGAGATTAGGGCGTTGTATTGTGGAGTATTGGGTACAACCGCTACATCACCCGGTTCGTCTGAATGTAAATTGAGGCGTCTAAGGCAGACCCATACTTGCCAACCCTTAATGGTACTCCCGTTTCCCCTGATGCGTTTGACGATATGAAATGGGGCTGGTTTATCGATCACTTGTGCCTTTATTGCATGGATCTCATCGAGGAGCTCCTCTTCTTTGATGGACGAGATCCGTCTGGGATATTTCTGCTGATCATGGTAATCGAATTTGCCATAATACTTGTCTTCATAAGTAAACACCGGTTTGAAGTGTGATCTGGATACGATTTTATTGCAGTTGCTCACCACGGCACGCGCTGCAACATTGAGGAGTCTCTGAAAGTTATTAGCCTGCATAATTGACTGAGGTGTTGCCGAAATATCAAATCAAATCAGATATAAATACATCCTAAGCGTCCATGAAGCTGTTTAACTGAAGCTCGAATGTTGCCATGTGATTATTAGAGGCCTGCACGCTGCAGTGCTTGGGCCTAATTCTCGCCGCTGCGCATGCTGAAAGTTGTCTATATGTGCTAACGGCACGAGATTAGGCTAGGCCTCAATGAAGATCCGCAGGAGTGGACATGCAACCCGAAAAAAGTTGATAACCTAGATATGTAGCCCGAGATCCAGGGCTAACTCAGGCACCTTGGAAACCTCTCTACTCTGCCAGACCAGGCGATCTTTCACAGGTCTGAATATATTCCTTCGCATCTTCTCTTCATAAATTTAGATTGAAAAACGTAATCCCATTAGATCTCTACTCCGACTCTAGTTGGTTCATTTCGAGCTCTTTCAAACTTCCATTCCTCCTTTGAATTGTTCAGTCAGATATAAGCTCTTTATCTTGCACAGGCCTCGAATACCACATATGCACACGGCTCGAATATCCAATTCACTTCGTTCGGTTTTGTAAATCCTTACCTTCTCTTAAGCTTCGAAGAGCCAGAAACGTCTAACCATGGGCCTCATTCTCATCGAGTGTGTCACATATAATCCTTCTCATTCGAACCCTACAATCAACTAGGAAGGCCGCGCTTGTTGTTTGTAGCTTGATACTAGCAATGGACTCAGTCAAAGGTGCCACCTTGTGGTGCAGCTCTTCCGGTGGCAACAATACTTTCAGCCCATCCGTTCGAGTGTCCAACAACAATCCGATTAATGTACGACAAACCGACTTTGGAAATATTGTCTAGATTTAGTTCGTTACAAAACGGAGGGATCTGAACGAAAAGTTTAGTCACAGGATGAGATCGATTGAGTTTCGGAAAATCTTTAGAAGGATGCGAAAATCGGATCCATTGGAAGGTTTTTAAGAATTTATTAGCTCGGAAAGCTTTGCAATAAATTCACTGTCCGAATCAAGATGATTCAGTTTCTTGCATACCAAATAATTCACCGATAATTCAATAAGGTTCGGCTGTCTGGGCTCCTCATTGAAAGCGTCATAATTGATCGTGTCTAATTCACACCATTTCAGCAAATCACTTGATTTCGACAACACATGTCCCGTTTCTCCTTCCAAAAGGGGCCTGCAATTATTTGTGACATATTTTTGAAACAAGGCCAGAGTTTGCTGCTCTGAAACTCTGTCGACATCTTGAGATGTGGCTAGACTCTGTATCAATTCATCGCCGTAAACTGAACTCATTTGCTGCATGAACTTCTTCCACTTCGAACGACCCCACTTGGTGGTAACACGTTTCAATTCTTTGAAATGGGTTCTTTCTAGCTCCTTCCACAGACTCTTCAGGTCTCCCCGTGGCACCTCTTCTGGAAGGAAACTCTTGAAGCTCTCAAAAACTGCATACCGATTGGGTTCAGTGTCCCAGTCGTAGACCTTCTTGAGCTCCTTATTGTAACTAGACAGACAGTTATTGACCAGGTTGTGGTAAGAATGAGCCACCAATTGGCTAAGGCGCATTCTGTGGTATTGTCTCTCGTTCCAATCGTAATATTTCGATTGGGTGACCATCAGTTCTTGCATAGTTCGCACCTGTTCGAAGGTTTGCTCATCGCAAAATTCCCAATAACTCGTTCTGAGGGCAACAAAATGATTCAGAATATTTCTAACTCCATCCTCGAGCTTTGGATCTTGCAACAACACCTTAGCCGCCTTGATGTTTGCACTCAAATCGTCTGATTTCACCTTCTTCTTCAGCAACTTGTCGGCCTTGTCGGCGAAACCGTCTGGTTCCTCCGTCAGCTCGGTGGCTGCTTTTTTGCCCCATCCGAAAATGCCTTGCGAGCGGGCCAATTGGAGGCCAGCAAAGAGAGAAAGTAGGACGAATAATCTCATTATTATTGATAGCCTATTCAAATGAAGGCCGCACCTAAGTGCCAATCGATTAGGGCCGACGATTCCCTGGGGATTAGGCTCGCCGGATGCAAAGGCGGATTCCAATTTTAGCTTCCCATTGGCGAGGCGTCTGATGCTTCGAACATGAGGTATGCTCCAATGACGAGCATTCGCCCTCGTCATTGGACCCCAACGGGCGGCGATCTGATTTCTAATTTCAGAGTCGCCGGCAGACTTGGATCGGCAATCGATTGGGCTTTTGGATGGTCGGCTATTTGCCAGCATCCAAAACCCGATCCAAATTTGCAGGAGTGAGCGAGGACGAGCAGGCCCGTCTGGCTGGAGGGTTTTGGAGAGGCTTCGGAGGGGCAAGAATGAGCATTAAGTTATCAGAAGGAACTGGCTGATCGTTGGAGTTGGCAAGTGTGAGCGAGATTTGGAGTGAAAAACGGATTCTGAAACATGAATGGTTTCCAGAGGGGCGCCTGACAAAAGCCGGCCCCATAGAGCTTCTTTCGGTTGGCACTGAATGGATGTTGGATGGAGCGCAAAAAGCAATTGAAAAAAGTGTGTACAAAAAGTTTTGGCCTTTCATTGGGCGCTTGATCCCCCTCACAGTCTGGGGCTGATCCATTTGGATGCAAACTGCAAACTGCAAACTGTGAACTGTAGACTGTGAACTGCACCATGCAGTTTGAGTTTTCTGGATTTTTTCCGCCGAACTCCGTCTCTACATTATTTATAGCATTTGGACAAGTTTGGGAAACTTTCTCGAAAGCCGCCCGCAGATTAGCCGAACACCATTTGGAGCGATTTGGAAAATTTGCTCTGCTGAATGGAGGCTAACAGGAAGCAGAAGTGTGGCGGAAAGAGTGTGCAAAAGTGTGCAAAATGTTGGCAAGGAAATTAGCATGACAAACAAATGGAAGATCGGTTTGTATTTCTGTTCAGCTTTCTGGATCTAGACGCTGAATCTAGATGCTGAATCTAGATGCTGGATCTAGATGGGCGAATATGGCGAGTCTTTTTGGAGAGTTTGTTCATGACAGAGACTGGCTCTGTGAGAGAATTTCCGAACTATTTGGGATGGCCCAGAGTGTCTCTTGCTCATTGGGGCTCAGCTCAACAACGAGCTTAGCCAGCGAGCAAATCGACAGGAGATTTCTTGAGCTTCAGTGGCGGCATTAATGAAACTGATAATGCGCGATCTTGACGTGATACTGCCCTTGATGTCCGCCCATTGCGAGCTTGGAAAACACGTGAAAAAATGGGCTCCACTACATCAAATAGTGGAGCAGTGGCGAGACAACGATGAACATTATTATAACCAGCCCGATGGGCGTCAGAATGATGGACGACAGACGCATCCAGGGCGAGTTTGTCCGGTGCGAGCTGACCACTGGCGGCGCCGGCCGACTTGGAGCGCCCGCGGCCAAGCTCTCGAAGGGGCTCACGCCGGTGAACAGGTGGTAGCCGGCGCCAGTTGTGCCGCTGCTCAGCGCCGAGGAGGGTCTGTAGGCGAAGGGCGTGGCCCCGAGCGGAGTGGGCGGCGCGAAGTAGGCGGCCGTGGCGGCCGAGGCCAAGCTGGGCACCGTCTGGGCGCCGAGGCCGCCGGCGCCCACCGCGCCCACGCCCGCCGCCTCCGCCTGCTGTCTGGGCGCGGGCGGCCCACCGGCCAGAGCGGAAGCGGAAGCGGAAGAGGCGCCCACCTGGCCCACCGTTCTGCTCTCGGCCGGCTGACTGTCTGCGGCGGGCGGGCTGGGCTCGCGGTCGTTGCGCTGGTGCTGCCGCTTGGTCTGGCCGCCCGCCCGGCCGCCACCCTGGCCCTCGGCCGGCTGAAGGTCCGTCCTCGGCTGCTGGCCGTGTCTGGCGCCCAGATCGGTGTTCGAGCGGAAGTGCTGGCGCTGCTTCCGGCCGGAGGTGGCGCCCCCCTGCTTGGCCGAGGGGCGCTTGTTGTGGCCGGCCTGCGAGGTGTGGCCGCCGTAGAGGAGCCGCTCGGCGTTGGGGGCACCCTCCCAGAGCTGTGGCTCGGCGAAGTGACTTCCGGCGCCCGTGCGACTGTCCAGCGTGTAGGCCTGGCCGTGCGGGTGGCCGTAGGGGTCGGGCTGGCGGTTGGGCGGCCGCCGACTGGCCGGCGGGCTCAGGGTGGCCGAGGAGTGTGGCTGGTGGCCGGCGTGCTGCTGCTGCTGATGCTGAGGCTGCTGAGGATGATTTTGATGCTGGTAGCCCACACACAGCGAGTGGTCCGTGATGGTGTCCGAGCCGGCCGTGTAGGTGCTGTGGCGGACGAGCGGCGCCCGCTCGAGCACCTGTTGCTTGAGGCGCGCGCTTTGAACTGCGTGCGGGCCCAGCGGCAGGGAGGCGTGGCCGAGCAGTGCGCGCTGCCCCGCGGCGGACTGCGGGGGCGGGCCGGCGGGCGAGAGGGGCGGGGCGGGCGGGATGTGGAAGTTGTCGTGGGCGGGGAAGCGCGCGGGCGCCGACTGGGGCGGCTGGCCCGTATTGGCGGGCGGCGGCTCGGCCCCGAGTGCCATGAAAGCGCAAGGGTCGTCCAGCTTGGGCGGGGGGCCCTCCAGCGGCAGCAAGTGTCCGGCGGGCTGGGGGGCGTACCTGTGGGCGTACTGGTGGGCGTAGTGGTGGGCGGCCGCTGGAGGGTTTTGGTAGAACTCCTGCTGCTTGTAGAGAGCCGCCGAGTGTTGCCGGTGGGCGAGGTGGCCGTGGTGGTGCTGGTGGCTGTGATGACTGTGGTGGTGGCCAGACTGCGGCTGCTGTGGGTGCAGGTGCAGCTGGTTGGCGAGCTGGCCGGGCGGCAGAGTGGCGAGCAGCGGCTGCTCCAGCTGGCTGCTGGCCGAGTGCTGCTCCTCGAAACAGTCGCTCGAACTCGAACAGCTGCAGTCCACGTCCTCCGGCCCGCTGCTCTCATCACAGTTGGTCTCGAGTTGCTTGTCGTCGCCCTCCAGCAGCAGGAGTCTCTGCTGCTGCTGCTGCTGGGGGAAGACTGTTGCCGAGTGGCCGAGCTGCTGGTCGGCGCAACTCTGCTTGTGGGGCCCCACTTTGCCGGCCAGTTTCGAAGCCGGATGTGCACGGGCCCCCAGCGAGGCGTGGTTCTGGCTGGGACGCGGTTTGCTGCTGTTGGCGGTCATCTGTTGCTGACTGTTGTTGGACGAGGCGTGTTGCTTGCTGGCCGGACTGGGCGCAGAACTGGGCCCCAAACTGGCCGGCTGGCTGTGGGCCCGTTTCGAGGAGTGAGGCACTTGTTGTTGTTGTTGTTGCTGTTGCTGCTGCTGGGCCTGCAAGTGCGCCTGAGAGTGCGCCTGCTGAGACTGTGCTTGAGACTGTGTGTGGGGCGCCCCATTCGAGCCCGCCGGCTGCACTGCGGCCGCCGAGAGCGCGATCCCGCTCGGCGGCATCGGGCGCATGCTACAGGGCGCCTGCTGGCCCCTCTGCGGGCTTGAGCTCTGGCCGGAGCTTGGCTTGCTGCTGCTGCTGCTGCTTGTCGCCGGGCCAGATCTTGCCATGCACTGATTAGCTTGCCACTGTCTGCGGGGCCAAAGCGGCGCTTGAGAGGGCCCCAAAGTGTCCAATTATTTCTCTTCTCCTTCTTCTCGCCTCCCAATCTTGCTGAAGACTCTCTCTGCTCGCCGAGAGGGCGCCTCTTCCCTTCTCTTCCGGAGCTGCTCTCTCGGCCAGAGGAGACTGGCCTGCTCGCTCTGGCTGGTCTCTCTGTGGCGAGCTTGCCTCTTGAGCTGCTTCTGGCAAGACACGGACGCCACAGAGCCGCGTTCGACTTGATTGATTTGCTTGCAACTGTCTCTCCCGATTGGCGCCCCAACTCAAGCGGCGGTGTGTCTCTGTCGGCGCTTGGGGCAAGGCTGCGTGGTGGCAACTGTCTGGCGGCAAGTGCAAGTGCAAGCGCAATTGCAACTGGGGCCCCCTTTTCGCCCAATGGGCCACAATGCGGGCTGCTGCTTCTGTTTATCGAAAAAGCAAACGGAAACGGAGGCTCCTCTTTGGGGGGCCAATGGTGAAAATGGTGGTTAACTTGTGAGGGCGGCGACTGGTTGGCACTGGTTGTTGGGCCGCTCATTTGGATTCAATTGTTTCCAACTGGCTCGAATGCTTGGCAATAAAATCGTCACCCCGATTCTTGTTAGGCCCTTTTTCTTGCCAGCTCCACTTGGCCTTCCAGTTGGCACACTCTCTCTCTCTCTTTTCCACTGCCTCACGCACACAACTCGAGACTTGAATGCGGCCAGAGACTAGGGCCACTTCGTTTGGGGTGTTGCTTGGCGTTGGTTGGCGAGAAAGTGGGCAAAAAGTGGGTGCCGATTTGGAAAGAGAAATGAGTTTGCGATCGTGCGGCCGTGATTGCGGCTCTCTGTCTCTGTTTTACTCTAGTTGCACTCTTTGCACTAAGGTTGCACTCTTTGCACTCTGCTTGCACTCTTCGAACTCTTCTTCCTGAGCAAAGGTGGGCCAGTCACTCGCCAGTCACTTTCCCTCAGCTCTAAGGGTAACTCTTTTACGGCTCTGGCAGCAAAGCAAAGGAGCTTGGTGGCCAAAAAACGGCCAAAAAACGGCCAAACAAGCGGCCGAAAAGCGCCCACTGGCCAGCCTCCAGCCGCAGACAATGATCGGCGGCCCAAACAATCCAACGCCGCTTCCCCTCAGACTCTTGGGGCTCGTTCTCCGCCAAAGCTTAGGAGCGCCACTTGCCCGTTTGCGGCCGATTTTTCGCCTCTCCACTAATTCACTCGCCCCTCTAAGTGGCGCCAAGTTGGCGAGCTAGTTGGCGAGCTAGTTTTCGAGTCAGTTGCCTGGCGAGCTAGTTGCCTGGCCAGCTAGTTGTTTGGCGAGCTAGTTGTCTGGCAAGCTAGTTGTCTGGCAAGCTAGAGAGCCAGAAAACTGGCTAACTGGCTGGCGAGCTTCTAGTCTCTAGGTGCAATATTGGAGCGGAAACAGTGCGGCTCTGGTTTGGCTTGAGCGAGAGCACGAGCACGAGCACGAGCACGAGCACGAGCACGAGCGAGCGAGAGAGAAAGTTTCGTTGCGTTGGAAAATCCCACCAGGCCAGCGACCAGAGTCAGTGTCTGGCGAGCTAGCAAACAGCCAGCAGGCCAGACAAAACACTGAGCCACCAAACAACAACAACAACAACAACAAACCCAGTGAATAGACGCTCGTTCATTTGCTAAGCTCGTTAGCGAGACCAGAGGCGTGCCAGCGCCAATGGGCAGCCCAACGGACGAGTGTGTGTGGCCACCAGAGGCGGACGAGCGCCAATTGGGCGCCCCCAAAAGAGCGCTTCCTGCCGCCTTTCTGCAGCCCCCTTTTGGCCCCCTTTTGGTCCCACGCTAAGCTCGAGCTCGCTTTTTTCCTCTGCTCTCAGTCTCTAGCTTGCGCCTGGCCAACCGACTGGCTCAACTGGCCGCCTGGGAGCTCGTTACGAACGCCCCAACGAACTGGACAATTTTATCCGATCGCCCAATTTCACTTGTCAAACTTTTCAAACATAACAAACTTGAAAGCAAACTGGCCACCAACCAGCAGCAGCAAAAAAGCCGCCCAGTAACAAGCTGCAAAAGGGGCACAAAAAGTTCCAAATTCGGCCAAAAATTCGACCAAATTTGGCCTCAAATTCGGCGTCTCACCAAAAGCTTGCCAGCCCCAAGCTCAACTCGCTCCACTCAGACCTCTGCTGCTGCTCGCTTCTAGCTTCTAGCTTGCCGCGAATCCCAGCACACACAGACACCGGCACACAACAATAATACTGATTGTGACAGCTCACTCTCCCATCTGCTAGCTTGCCAGAATCGAGCTTGCCTGATTTGAGCTTGCCTGATTTGGACTATTGATGCTAGAGACACTCCTCGGAGTTCAGTGGAGCTTGTGGCGACTTGCAGCTTGCAACTTGGGCCCAATTTGCACTTCAGTTCTGGTTTCTGGATTTCTTGCTGCTGAATTTGAGGGCAAAAAATTGGCCCAAATTTGGTCTTGGCAATAGGAAAGTTGCTTGATAAACTTGGGCTCGATTTGGTCTGCCTCTCGAGGCTTGTCTGCGGCTTTCTGCCTGCAAGGAGGCAGCTTTCTCTGTGAATTTCTCTTCTTTTCTCTTCTTTTCTCGCCTCTTTTCTCGGCCTCCACTCGTCTCCAGTTGGGCGCCATTAACTGTTCATCGTTTGAGATGGGCAACAACAACTGGCTGACGGAGACAAAGGGCGCTCAGCTGGCGGCTATCTAGTCTTAGTGGATGTGATGTGAACATTAGCTCTGGAGGAATGGTGCTTGCAGTCAGTTGGCCGCTGAGAATTTGGCGCTGGAATTTGGCGGCGGAAATTTGGGGGCCCATTTGGGTGGAAGATTCTGCTTTCTTGGAGCTTCTCATTGATTCATTCAGTCAGTCATTGTTTGGCATGTTTGGCAAATGGGAAAAAATTAGGCACAAGTGCCAGCGTTTAGCCCACTGGCAGACATGCGCGCTCTTCTGTGGGGCTCTGAAGCTGCGAGCTGCGAGCTGGCGCACACTGCACACTGCAGTCTGCACACTGCACTCTGCACTCTGCACACTGCACACTGCACACTGCACACTGCACACTGCACTTTGCGCGCTCTGTGCTCTGTGCTGCTGCGTGCTGCTGCGTGCGAGTGGCGCTCATGCGGGCGCAGCTAGTCTGCGGGCGCTCTGCACTCGCCGCTCGGGGCGCTCTCTGTCTCTTTCTGTCTGGCTAGCTCGCTGGCTAGCTAGCTCGCTAAAGGCGCCCCAACGACGGACATCAAATGCTGGTGCTCCTCGTGGCTGGGCACCCTGTTTAGACAAACCGGCGAGACGCTGGCCAACGAGCGCGGCCGAGTAAAAGTGTGCGGCCCAAGAGCGACGGCGGAACTGCCACAGTCCAAATGGAGGCTCCACTGGAACTGGAAGTGGAAGTGGAACTGGAAGTGGCACTCGCGGTGGCAGAAACGACCGCCAGCCGGCCAGCAAAAAGACGGACGATTGGCCGCCGCCCAAGCTCGAGTTTCCGCACATCTTGAGTGGCGCCAAAGGGGTGCCGAGGGCGCCCCCCGCCCAACAGACACTCACTGGTGGGCGCCGGCGGGACGTTGAGCCGCTGAGCTGAGGAGACAAAGGCGGCCGCGTGCCCGCACGTCTCGGCGTGTCGCGCGCCGGCGGAAATTCCCCCATTCGCCCCAAGGCGCCCCAAGGAGCCACCGGGCGGCCCGCTAACTACGGGCGGCGGCGCGTGCACTTGGGGGCCAATTTGGGGCCCCTCGGAGCTTGGGGGGGCCGCAATCAAGCGTTGGGTGAGCGTCGCGTGGGGCCCAGTTGTGGGTGGTGGTGGGCCAGTGGTCGGCGTGCGCCGCTGGCATCAGAAGTGGGCCGCAATCAAGAATCCGCAATTTGGCCGATAAGCGAAATTTGCATGCCCGAATTCTGGTCGCCTCTGCGCGCGAGTGGCCGCCCAGTGCATTGGACGCATTGGATGCATTGGATGCAGCACTGGATGCAGTCCCGCAGACTAGGAGCAGCGCGCACTACAGACTAGCAGCAGCGCGCAGTGAACCACTCGCGTCCAAAGTGGCGCCCACGCGCGCCAGACACTCTCTCCTGTGGGGCCGAGTGGTTTGTGGCGCCTCTTCGCGCGGCGGCAATTCCGCACTCCGCAAGTGGGCCAGTCTGTAGCTCTTGGAACTGCGCCCAACAGCGCCCAACTGCGCCCAACTGCGCCCACTGGGCCACTCTCAAACAACCATCAGGCGGCGGCCAGCTGGCTCGAACTGGAACCACTCGAACTCCATCCGGCGCCTGCTGATGGTGCGCCCACTTGCTCGGCCGGCCGCTGCAAATCTCTCGCCCAAGCCACTTTACAATTTGCGCCCCTCCGAGCGGGCCAGTGCAAGTTCCAGCGCGGTAATCAAGTGGCCGGCCGCGCGCCGCCTCGCCAAGCAGCCGGCGGCCTCCTATAGCTGCGTCCGCGGCGGCCCCTTTTTGGCCAGAGGTTGCCATTGGCGCCCGCCGCAAAGACGCGCAGGCGCCGCCACGCAGGACGAGCAAGCTCCCCTCGCGGCGGCCACTCGTCCCCCTTCCTGTCCGGCTCGGCGGAGAGCGGGCGGCCTCGCTGACCCGGGCGACACTTGGGCGACATTGATGCTGATTGTGTGACACGCGAAACTGGGCCCGCTCCAGTGGGGCAAGGAAGAGATGCCCCCCGCCTGATACTGTCGCCGGTCGAGCCAGCCGCCCGCCCGCTGGCCACTAATGCGGGCCCAAAACAACGGTTTCCTGTCGCGCTGGGCGCGTGTCATTGTGGATTCTGGTTGCGGGCGTGCAGCGCGTGGCCTGCGGACTGTGTGCGGTGCAGACTGTGTGCAGTGCAGACTGTGTGCAGTGAATGCATTCAACGGACTGAACGCACTGAGTGCAGTGAGTGCAGCGAATGTGCACACTGCACACTGCAGAGTGTGCAGCGCAGATTGCAGACTGCGCTGCGCTCACTCCGCCACAGCGCACAGGTCGCGCGTCCTTAGGGCCCGCAGGCCACCCCAAGCACTGGAGCCCAAGCTCTGGAGTCTCGCCGGCGAGCTTGGGGCTGCCCGGCGGCAGATCGCCCACTCGCCCACCACCAAGCTCGCCCGAAGACGCCCGACGCGTCGCTGCTCGGGGGCATCCGGCGATCGAATCGCGTGCGCCGCAATTGGGCGCCCGCAACAATGGCGCGCGGGCGCAGCTTGGAGCTAGCTGGCCGCCAGCTCGCCACCAGCTCGCCTCTAGCTCGGCGGCCAATTTCCCCTCGGCCGCTCGTCCTGTCGGCGAGTGTGGGAATTGAAAAATATGCTCCAATTTGGGCGGCTCTTTGGGCCAAAAAGGGAGAATGGTGGGCGATTTTATTCCCCCTCCACTGTTTGTGGCCGGCGCTCCTTTGCGCTTTGTGTATCCCTTCGGCTGGGCCAGTTGAGGGCGAGCTGGGCGAGAGCTAAGGGCGAGCTAAGCAAGAGCGTGTTGCCGCGATTCAACGGAGCGCACGGGCCGCGAACAGTGAGCGGCGCGGGAATGGCGCCCCAAGAGCGCGGGCCATAAACTGGCTGCACGCAAATCGGCCAAGGGCAACTATGTGTCTGTTGGCGGAGGACTGTTGGCGGTGGCGAGCGAGCCGCACGGACGCGCCAAAGCAGAAGGCCGCCCGGCTTGTGTCTCGGTTGGGGCGCCCACTGAGCCCAGTGGGCCCCAGCCGATAATAGTGCGTCTTGTCGTTGTATTTATGTGCTCGGCGGCTCGTGAACGCGCGCGGCCAGTTGCCAAGACGGCCAGAGAGAGAGAGAGACAGTCCACGGGAAGGAGAGGGCGCCCGCAGCAAATGTATTCATGAGCGGCAAATGGGCGCCGAGCCAGCGAGAGACGAGCCCCAGTTGTTGGTGCGCGCAGGCAGCAACAACTGCGCACCAATGCAGAGCCGCATCCAGCACAGTCTCGCGCAGTGGTGCAAAATAATTTAAGTGCGCGCACAGAGCTGCCTCTTTCTGCCTGTTTCTGCGTGTTACTGCGCCTTTCTGTGCGCGCCTCCAGTGGAAACTTTCGATGCGCCGCAGACTGTCTGCGGCGTTTCTGGCTGGCGCGAGAATTGTGCGCCCAATTTCCAATCGGCGCCCAATCCTCAAACGCTCGCCGGACCTTAGGGCAAGCCCGACGCGCATCCAGCCCCGCGGGCCCGCAGCTCGCCACTGCTAATGGTCGGCCACTGGCGCCCATTTGTCTCTGAGCGAGCTGGGCCGCCCGAGAAGCGCTTTCCGAGCGCCCGATCTCAGTCTGTTCTCAGCCCTGCAGGCGCCCTCCCGGCCCAGCCGGCGGCCCAGATGATAGATTGCGGATTAACGAGCGCCGATCTGATTGTCTTGCCGCCGGTTGGCGAGCGAGCGGCTTGAGGAGGCGCCGCTTTGCATGGGCCCCGAGGACTGTCTGCGGGCCGCACAGCTCGCCCTAAGCTGCGCCCCAACACACTGGCCTGATTAACTCGCCGGCCGCAACAGATCGGCGGCCACCTGCGCGCGTCTAATTGGGTTTGGGTGCGCGCGGTGAATGCGCGCAAATCTCGCAAAGGAGCCACACGCAAATCCAGCGGATCAAAAGCCGGCCCTAATCCTCCGGGCCCAAAGGGTGTCTTTTTGGGGTCCGTTTCCCGCGAATCTCAGTCTGCGGGCGCCAGTTGTGCGCACCACACAGACAGTCTGCGGGCCAGATTTCGGCCCAAAAGAATGCCCGAAAGAATGGCGAAAAGAATGCGCCCAATTGGCTGGCCAGCTCGCTTCTGGCCGCACCTTAGCTGCGGGCCGGCCAGCCCCGAGCGGCCGCGCCGCCGCGCCGACTAATTGGGGGCCGGAAGTGGCACCACTTATGCCGCAGAGAGACGGTGGTGCGCGCCCCGCTCGCTGACCTCGGCGGCGAACCATTGTGCGCGCGGCCGCTCGGCCTCGCCGCGAGCGCCCCGCCCACCGGCCGGCAAAGTGCTTCCGGCGCGCGTGGTTGTGTCTCTCGCAGGCCGGCCAGAGAGAGACGCTCGCGCACACAGACACACAGTCGCCGCGAGGGACAGTGGTGGAAGCGGCCGATCAATCATCGGCGGCCGATCGGAAACTGGCCGCCGGTCGAGGGGAGACTGGGGCGCGGCGGGCGGCGGGCGGCAAGAGAGAGACTTGGGGCAGCGGGAGGGCGCGACTGGCCGCAAGGTGACACGCCGCCCTGGTCAGCGAGTGGGCGGGCGGCGGGCGGGAAAGAGCGCGGCCTGCTTTGGGCTTAGGTGCGGCCCACGAGCGCTCCTCGAAGGGGAATGACAATTCGCGCGCGGCCAATTTGCATTCGGCGCTGCATGCGCGCCGCAGACTGTGTGCGGCAGACTGTGTGCGGGAGACCGTGTGCCGTACACAGTCTGCGGCGCACAGTCTGCCGCGGACAGTCTACGGCGAGCGGCCAGAAGTCTCCCTCGAGTGTTTGCAAAGGAAACAGCGCCGGCCAGCAAATTACCTGCACTCTCTTTTTCCCTCTTACTCTTCTTCGCCAACTTCAACTCCGACTTCAACTCAAACTTCGGCGCCAACTTCATCAAGGCCCGCCTCTAATGTCCACCAGCTGCAGCCACCACCGTCCGAGCAACGAGCGCCGGCCCATTGGGCGCCAGCCCGTCCACTTGCCGCCTGCGGGCCGGCCAGCCCAAGAGCCAGTTGGGGGGCCAGTTGGCGAGCTGGCCCGCCAGCTTGCCGCGTGGGGCCCACTCGGCTGCGCAAATTCACTCGCCCGGCTCGACTCGGCTGCAAATGGCGAGCTCGAAATGCGAAGGGCGCCCAAACGATTACGCGGCCCACTATTTACATTGGCGCTCTGGCCGCCCATTTCGCCGGCCAGCCAGCCTCGCTCGGCCTCTCTTTGCGGCCCCATTTCAGTTCCGACCATCAACAAGCTCGTCTGGACGGCCAGTGGGCGGCCAGTGGGCGCCAGAGACTAGGACGAGTGCGCCATCAGTCCCATGCACAAGCTGCGTCCCAGCGGGCCCGGCGGGCACGCGCGTGCTGAAACGCGTGCTAAAGCGCGTGCAAGCAGACTGGCACAAACGCGCACAAACTGCACCGAAGCAGCACTGGCGCACTGCAGAATGGCACTCATATTTACCTTGTGCCAATTTGCTCACTTTGCTCACTCTGCTCACTCTGCTCACTTTGCCTCCCCTCTGGGCGCTCTTTTTGACACACACACACACACACTCACAGGCGGACAAAAACACACGCGCCCACTTGAAAACGCCTTCAGCAACTGTCTCCGGCTGCTCCAAACTGGCAACACGCCGCCTCTTGAGCTTTCTGGCGACCAAGCTCCTCTCCAGCCTTCTTTCCGCCTCCAAAAGGCGCCCCAAAAGAGCCCCACTTTCCCAACTGGCCAGCCCCAGTCTCTGGCCCAAGCTCAGCGGTCTTGCTGGGCCGCCGAGCTCGCCTCGTTGGGCCGCCGAGCTCGCTTCCGGCCGCATTTCGGCACCACGAGGAGCAGCTTTTCCTAGCTTCGAAGTGCGGCCCAAATGCGCTCGTGGGCGGCCCAATTTCGGCCCCGAGACGAGCCCAAAGAGCAGGCCGCCAGGCTAAAGCTAAGGGCTGACAATGGCAAGTTGCCAGAGAGGAAGAGTGGCCAAATTGGCCCAGTGGACAGAGGAAAGACAGAGAGAAGCAGAAGGAGAAAGAGACGCGTTTTTGGCTAATTGTTTCCAGCGAGAAGTTGGCCAGACTCTGAACGTGATCCCACTCGTAAGCTCAAGTGAAACTCTTTGGGACTTTCCGGCCGGCTGGGAAACTTGAGCCTCGCGAGTGTGGACAATTTCTGACCTCCCTCACACAGAAGGAGAGCTAAGGGCCGCCCTCTTGGTGGCCACAAAACAGGCGCCCTACACACACACACACACAGACGACACACTCCAAGGCTAAGGGCCCGCTCACTGTGCTCAATCATTGGACGCGATGCGGGCCCCCAAGAGGCGCGCACTGGCGAGCCACTGGCTGCAGATTAGATTGGATCAAATGTCATACTGTTCAATACTGTCCAGCTTGATGGGCAGACAATTGAATTGGGCGCACATTTGCACGGGCGGCCAAGTCAAACACAGTTCCTGGCTGGGCAGAGGCCCCTTTTGGCCCATCCTTTGCCTCCCAGTGTCCGTCCAGACACTCGGGGGGCAAGAGACAGTCTCTGGCGAGCTGGCCGTGTCGCTGGGCGCTGGCTGGCGAGCTTTCCGGCGGCCAGCAAGCTAGTTGGCCAGCCTAGAGGAGCGCCATTGTGCATTGTGAGCGCACTGCGCAGTGCACAGTGCAGAGCGTGTAGCGCGCACCGCACACAGTCTATGGCGCCCAGAGTACAGTGCACGCTGCACACAGTCTATGGCGCACAGTGCAGAGTGCACACAAGCGCCGGTTATCTGATTGAGGCGGCTCGCGCGTGCCCGCCTGGCTCCTGCGGGCGCCCCGCCCTCTCCGGACGTCGCTCTCTAGCTCTCGGGGGCGCCGAGAGCTCGCCGCTCAGCTCGGGCTCAGCTTGGGCTCGTCAGCCTCGGCCTCGAGCACCCAGCGAGGCCGAGAAATATTCCCCACCCGTGCACGTATCGCGCGCGCAAATCTCGCCAGCCAATTCCAAAGGGGCCCCCTTTATCTTTAGATTTTTGTCCCCCGCCCAGTCCCACTCTCTCGGGCCGGCCGGCCGGC
>Ga0058701_10000113_pt1 | contig 66193 bp, 46 predicted proteins | sample AgamicOrMae_FD_97039 | JGI IMG/M metagenome (GOLD analysis project Ga0058701, IMG submission 97039) | Agave microbial communities from Guanajuato, Mexico - Or.Ma.e | ecosystem: Host-associated > Plants > Phyllosphere > Phylloplane/Leaf | place: Guanajuato, Mexico | collected 2012-06-04
AGCCAGCCAAGCGGCGCACCAGAGCTCACCAATTGAGCAAATTCACGCAACAGGCAAGCCACAAACTGCCCCCAAGCGGCCCCAAGACATGCTGAACCACGAAGCGTTCGCGGCGGCCGCCGCCGCCCTAGCCAGCCAGCAGCAGCAACAGAGACAAGCCCTAAGCCAGAACCACAGCCTCAGTGTGAACGGGGCCAACCAGAACCAGCAGCAGACGTCGGGCGGCGCGCCAAGCTCGGCCTCGGAGGGCCAGCAGCAGGCAGCGGCGGCGGCGGCCGCCGCAGCAGCAGCCGCCGCAGCCAGTCTCTGGCCCCAGCAACAGGCGGCCGGCGGCCAGCAGTCCGTGTGGCAGGCGGCCGCCAGCCATCCCCTGTGGGCGGCGGCGGCGGTAGCAGCGGCGGCCGCCGCCTCGGCAGATGCGGGCGGCCTCGGTCAGCAGGCGAGCTCGTACCTGCAGCAGCAGCAACAGGCGCTGGCCAACCAGCTGAGCCAGCAGCACAGCCTGCAGCAGGCCTGCCGGGCGAACATAGCGGCCGCCGCGGCAGCCGCAGCCGCGGCGGGCCAGCAGCACCCGCACGCACACGCGCACAGCCAGCAGCTGCCGGCGCACCCGCACCACGCCCACCAACACGCGCACCACGCCCACCAGCACCCGCACCACCACCATGGCTCGGTGATTGGCGGCTCCAAGCCCAAGGTGGCCACGCCGACGGTGGTGAACAAGATCGAGCAGTACAAGAGGGAGAACCCGACGATTTTCGCTTGGGAAATTAGACAAAAATTGATGGAGGAGCGCGTGTGCAGCGACGGAACGGCGCCCTCCGTCTCCTCCATCAACCGCATCTTGCGCAATCGGGCCGCCGAGCGCGCCCAGGCCGAGTACGCGCGCAACCTCCTGCTCACTAGTCAGACGGTCTTGTCGGCCAACAGCCAGTCGCTGAGCCACCAGCAAAACCACCACCACAACCACCACCAACAGCACCACCAGCAACAGAACCACCACCACCAGATGAGCCCGCAAGCGGAGCGCACCTCTGCCGCCGGCCAGACGCCAGTGGGCCCCCTGGGCTCGGGCGGCCACCAGCAACACTTCGGCCACCAGCTGGCCGGCGCGGCCAGACCCCCGGCCCTGGGCCAGCACCACCTGCAGGCCGGCCAGCAGTCGGGCGGGTTACCGCGCGCCACGCCCCTCGGCTCGTCGCCCCAGCCCCAAGGGCAGCAGGCCCCGCCCCCAACCGCCTGTCTGCCGCCCATTCCGGCGCCCCCGCTCACCAAGATGGCGCTGCCGGGCCAGGCGCAGCACCAGCCGGCCAAGTCGTTGTTCGAGATGAATTTGGCCGCCGCCGCCGCCCTGGCCGAGTACCAGCAGCAGCACCACGCGGCGCTGTTCGCGGCCGCCACCGCCGCCTCCTCGCAGCCGCAGCAGGCGGGCGCGTCCGCGGCCGCCGCGCAGCGCATGTTCGCCACTGCTGCGGGCGCGGGCCCGACCACGCCCAGCTCCAGTCAGGCGGCCGCGGCGGCCGCCGCCGCTGCCGCAGCCTCGGCCCTCCAGCAACACCACCAGGCCCTCCTGATGGCCACCATGCAGCAGCAGCAGCAGCACCAGCAACAGGCCGACGCCAAGCTCATGCTCCACACGGACACCGCCGACGACAGTCCCATGCAGCAGCTGAGCAGACTGTCCTCGCGGGCCGGCCTCAAGGAGATCAGCGAGACCAGCGCCGAGGAGCAAGAGACGGAGGCGCGCCTCAAGCGCATGAGACGCGGCTCGCTCGACGTTGACCCCTCGGCCCAACGCCAGAACGGCGCCCCCCTCCTGAGCGCCAGCCAGAAGGCGCGCCACTTGTCGCCCCCAAGCAAATCGCACATGGAGCAACAACATGAGACAAACAACAACAACCTCATTGTGATGCACTCACGCAAACACGAGCAACGCGACCCCCGCCCAGACCAAGACCCGACTGGCGACAATCTCAACGGACACTCGGCGGCTGGCCAATCCTTAGGTGCGCGCAACAACCACTCGCCCGCCACCTCCTCAAGCTCCGCCTCGAGCTCCTCCAACTGTTCGTCGAGCTCCTCCTCGTCGTCGAGCTCGTCCACCAGCAGCCTGATGAGCTGCTCCAACTCGGTGTCCAAGTTTCGCCGCAATCGGACCACCTTCTCGCACGAGCAACTGCGCCTCCTCGAACAGGAATTCGAGAGGGGCCACTACCCATGTGTGCAGACTCGTGAAAATCTTGGCAAACTGACCAACCTGAGCGAGGCCAGAGTGCAGGTCTGGTTCAGCAACAGGAGGGCCAAGTTCAGACGCCGCCAGGGACTGTCCTCGTGCTCGGCTGGGGGCCCAAACGAGGGCGGCCGTCGCAGCGCAGCCAGTGGACACGAGACGCCCCTCGGCGAGCTGGGTCAAATGTCGCCCGAGCTTGATGAGGACGACGAGGACGAAGAGGACGAGACGGCCCACACGGAACACTGCAATCTGCTTGATGTCGACAATGACGACTGCTCCTCAACCTCATGCAACCCTCTCGACAGGAGCAGGGCGCCAAACGAGGCTCGGCCCACCACCAGCGGCTGCTAACCAGAAACAGTTCCCACGGCAATTCCAGTTTTTGTTCATTATTCAAGTTTTATCTTGCCGTTTCAGCTCTAGGACCAAATTAAGATTGAGAAACTGATCCAAACTGTACCAAAGAAAGACAAATCATTCCAGCATGTTCACTCAAACTGTCTTGTGGTTTCCATTATTATCGGCGCCTGAGCGGTCACCTTTGTTTTTTCCGCTTGCTCACCCGCAAGCTTTGTCTCTAGTTCATCCCAAACTTCTTCCAACTTTCTATCCATCTGCTCGCTATCTTCGCCCCTCCCAACGAGTGCAACTTTCAATTTGGCCAACAACTGAAACAGGGTCAAATCCTCCACTAGCACTGCAGAATTCTCCAAATAGCTCGAAAATTGTTGCCAATTTTTTGTGAAAAACGACACCAATTTGTGCAAAACTTCCCCCACCAATTTCCTCTCACTTCCTGCCACCTCCATCTGTCTCTCGGAGAAACAATTCAACATGTGGAACATGAGCCTGAATCGTTCCTCTTGGTGTGGCGAAAGTATCACAGGCGCCACCTGTTGGCTTGTCGGCTCACCTGCAACCATTGGCAGCTCTTGATTTCTTTTGAACATTCCAAACGCAAGATCGATCGCCCGCAACAATAATGATCCATGGCTTGCGCCCTGTCCAAAGGACTTGCAGCAATCTGGGTCCTTGGCATTCTTGGTGAGAGAGTAGAAATGCCATACGATGAAATAGGCGAGATCCTGCTGGTTGTAATTCTCGAACGGTGAATCCTGAGGTAGGATTGAAAATTGTCTCATGCTCATGGTCATCATGGATGGTCTCCGTTCATAGTTGAGCACGCTTTCGAGCAGATCATTCAACAAATGCTCATCCTTCATTGACGCCTGCTTGAAGAGACGGTAGTAAGTCCTGCAATGGCATGGGCATAAAAATGGGAGGCTCTTGAGTAGATCTTCGTATTTGACCAGGCGATTGAACTTGTACCAGGAGGTTATGGTGAGATCCATCAGGAAAGCTTTGATGATATTCTGATGAGTGGTGGTGAATTCCATCTGACTGATGTCATACAGCTCGAATGAGTAGTCCTCCTCCTGCTCATCACCGTCTTGAGCGAATGCCTTGGGGGCAAAATCACAGAAACTTTGCATTATTGATATCATTGCAGTCCATATCAATGTGAGGGAATGTATGGTTATGGATTCTTCGGAGATCAACAACTTTCTTTGCTCCTCGTCGTAAAGCTTTTGGTCAAGTTCGCTCAGTCTACCGAAGGTCTGGACATATTTACGGAGCTGCTCGATTATTCCATAGGAGGTCAAGATAAAAAGTCTGTGCTTCCTTTCATTGGCGGTGGCACTCTTATCTTGTCCGGATACTATTTGATTGTTCAGAGAGCACACGTAAGAATTCAGAGACTCCAATTTTGCCTTCAGAAGCCTGTGAACTTCAGAGCAGTCGACACTGAGTCTTTCTCTGTTTCTTGATGACTGTCTTATCTCGTTAAAATTACAGGCGATATCCCTGAAGTGTAGGTCGAACTCGAGTTCCAACTGCTTCCTTATTGCGATGTCACTGTTCTCCCTCAACTTCAACCCTAATTCTGAGTCTGGGTCAATCTCTTCGATCTTAGGCACCCACTTCTCTACTGATCCTACGCATTTGGCCATTTCAACCGGCCACTGGATAACGATGGAGATAAGTGCCCCTTTCTTCTTCCTGAATGCATCTGTTGACTTTCTGGTCTTTCAAATATTGTACATTTCACCGAGACGAGCGGCGCCAATTCGCTCACATGGCGCCATGTGCGACATTCACTCCGAGTCATACAGGTAGATTATTCTTGTGGAGTGTAAGACAGTGCAGTTGGACAATCATCAGCTCAGAGTTCACGTTGCATTATAAGGGCGCGAGTCTTGCAATATTCAACAACACGGCGTGTTGTCGCCCGAGAGCTCCGCTCTGAGCGTACGATGTAGGTAGCAAGAGCAGAATGTCTGCCAGTTTTTCTGAGCCTCTACTCTCTTCGGGGGACAAGCTTGCATTTTGGCTCAAGATAAATCTGTTCGTGACTCTAAATGACTCTACCGCTGTCAAATTTGACGTAACTTCAACTTATCCTTCTTGTCACATTCACATCTGCCTGTTAACTATTTATTTATTTATATTTATGATCATAATATTATCAAAACAAGTTTACCTCTAGGAATCTTCACAATCAGATTGCAATAAAGTCAATTAAGCCAAAATGCCGGGCTCTGATATGTCGCGTATCTCCATGACGGCTAATCCAAAAGCTGATTTTGCTGCCAAAATCGCGAGAGATCTGGCCAACAAGGAGATTAAGCTTCTCATCCACAATCATTCCCTGAATCCAGGTGATAGTGAATCCATCAAACTTCAATGGAAGGCTATCTACCGGCAAGAATATTACAGATATTACGCCATGCTTGTTGAGCAAGATCCTCACCGTGAGAGGATTGTCTATGTCACAAATCCTAGTGCAACCAAATTTCTCTATAGGCACTGCCTATCTGGTTTCAATAGGACGAATCTTTTTGTGCAAGTTGGTCGTGACAATATCATTGTAGGCCGAATCAATTATCCCCTAGACCAGGATATATCAATAGAGACTAAAGAAGCAATCTTAGGTGCCTGGCCGGGTCCGTTAGATAGAGATGATCAGCGCCTCAAGAGAAAGATAGCTGATTATGTGGACACGCTGTATCAACACGATCCCCAGAGGAAGATTAAATATTGTTCAAGTAACGACGATCAACGAAGAGTCATATTGAAACTTCTTATTGAATTACTGCATAGAAATGGTTCTATCGATGCACCATGCATAACACGTTTACTGATAAGCACAGAACAAACCGAAATCCAGAAAGATGAGAGCACCACAAGGCCAATGGACATCCTACAAAAATATTTACTATTAGGTAAACGCTGTGAGGCTATTAAATATGCTAGAACGAGAAAATTATGGGATCATGCACAGTGCTTAGCGTTCTTAGATAAATATCAGCCCCCAAACACCGTAAATTATAGAAAAGACGCCCCCAGCCTGAAAGATGATTCAATAGTGCAATTAACCAACGAATTTATTGATTCAGTCGAAGAAGGTAAACTGAACATAGTTTACAGGTCATTGTTGAATAGGATCTTAGGATCTGACCAAGAATCGTTAACTATATGTAAACACCCGAATGTTGGTAGCGATACATACGAATTCGCTATGCTGAGCGCCAACGACTGTGAAATGGAGTTCGATCAAACAAACGAGGTATTCAAACTCATTCAGTCTATTAAAAGAGCTGGCCCAGATACGGACATATCAAACTGTCATCTCATATCATTAGGATACACGACTATCGACAGTATTGAACCCAGCGATGATCTATCTTACCAGTCGCATTTCTCTTGCAGCAAAGGGGATACCCATGCATCTCGGACGCTAATTATATCGAATATCGACATGTTGATCATCAACGAAGTCTGGGAATATTGTTTGAATTTAGCACGGGGTTCATCAGGTCGATCCTACTATGAATATATACATAATTTAATTCCTTATAAATTGATATTTGCATCTAAACTATTGGACTTTGGGCGTCATGATATGTTTAGCTACTATTTGAGTTCTATCAAAGATGCGTTAGCCAAATCAAGTAAGATGAAATCTGAGGAAAGAGACCCTTTCTATGACTGGAACTCGATAGAGATGAGTGTTGAATATCTGAGTCAAGTTTGGAATGTGATAAGTCCTACCTCTGTAGAAGAGACACCCCCGAAACATAGCGATTCAAGCCATTCCGACCAGTTAGATTCCATCAGTCAAAGACTGCCACCTGAGGACATCACTGACTCTATTCCTAATTATAACCATTTCATTCCACCAACTAGGAACCCTCCTTATGCAATACCGCCAGCTTTTGCAAATAATCAACAGCCACCCATTCTTGAGTCTGAAGAGATGGATTTCAACCCAGAGCCAGAACCTGAGCCGCCACAAGAGGAGTTGGAGCGAACTAGAATGGACCGACCTCTACCCCCGCCCCCACCACCGCCTCCACAAGTGTCCGAAACGAAGAAATTCGAGTCCTCCTCACCTGTGGACAGGAATAGATTTGATTACAGCCGAAAGATGTCAGAATCGTTTAATGCTTTTTCCCCAATCAACGAGACTGACTCCAGGCGAGAAAGTCTTGTCGAGCCCCCACCCCCTCCGACACCTATGAATGTCGACAATAATCAGGGGGCCTCTGTCAATGATGGAGACCAGAGAGCGGGAATATTCGCTAATCTAGCTGGTAGCGTGCGAGGACTGCTGCCCAAGACAAATTCTAAACAAATGATATTACCTGACGATTCTAACAAGACCATTATCTATGATAAAGAGCTAGGGACATGGATTGATACAACGAAGAGTGAATCAGAGAACTATGCGGAGTATAATGAGCCACCTCCAATGATGCCACCAACCCAGCAACAGTTGCCCAGTTCCTTTGCATCAGCGCTGAAGTCTTCGAAGAACAGATATCCACGGGCTTGATAACAAACTCATTTCCGTCGGCACGCTGAAGTATACTAGATAAATCACACAGTCAAAGGAAGATCTTTTATCTATCACAGTTCGATATTTAAAGGGGGCTAAGATGTTGTGGTCAAGTCAGAGCGATTAGTTTCGAAGTCAGGTTAGACTTCGCGCCTTTGAAAAATGTTGAACAATTTCTGTTTGAATGATTTCAACGTCAGTAGGGTTCCACATTCACCGCAGGTCTTTTTGTTCAAACCTTTCAGACACGTGATGCAACCGATCCTAGCGCAGGGACAGTTGATGACATATGGCTTGTCTGCTGGATTGAGACAGATGTAACACTTGTATTGAGGTCCACTAGGCTGACCCTTAATTGAATCTAGTTTTTGACGCGCCTCAACTGGGTCTATCCGTCTACCCTGCTTCCTCTCCTTGTCATCGTCGAGAGTTATTAGTTCGATGTGACTTTTGGTCGCTGAACTCGCTCCATTCGGGAGTATCTGATCCGTCTTCATACCAGTAGCATGAGTCTCTTTCTGTTGATCAGGGTAAATCGAATCAAATACGTTACTAGACTTGAGTCTCTTGGTTTTTGTGGGTGCTGGCTCAGCAGTAGAGTCGCTATTTTGCCTTTCATTCTGTGCGGTCTTAACTCGATCATAAGTCTCACGATCAACTGTGTATGCGGCAATCATGGCAGCCTGGCGGCTACGGGGTGACATCCTACTGCTAACAGGGGTCTCATCTCCTTCAGGATTTGCCGCGGGTAGGTGGGCGTTCAGATCACTACTCCTCGCACCAGCCTTGCCCACGGACTTATTCTTGATCACTCTGGTTGCAGGATCGATTTCAAACAGTCCATTCTTGTTGCTGGATATTGCGGGCTCAATGGTTATGGCAGAAAGATCGATGTTGTGACCTATGAAAAAGTCTTTCACCTCTTGACAAAGGTTTTGATAGTTTTGTTTGTACTCGGTAGGATAAAACGGTCGAATCCATTGTGAGACGCTGAACTTGAATTGATCGAATCTAGGATCACATAAGAAGAGCATTCCAAAGTCATCTTTACTACGGATGACTCTACCGAAGGCCTGACTCAACGCCCTCCTCATCTGCTGATTGTACCAATTGTTACCTCCATTGATGCCTCGCTTATCGTAAAATTCTCTCGTTTCTATCACTTTGGGATCTGACGAGTTAGGAAACGGTAAACCGACAATAACCACACTACGACAATGGTTTGACTTCAAATTTGTTCCCTCCGATAGCTTTCCTCGGCAAACTCCTAGAAAGATGGCTTTTCCTCCATAATCTATATGCTTCTGGAAGTTGGTCATGTCGGCATTGAACTGCGACTGATCCTTAGACTCTATGAATACCTTGGTTATCTTAACGATATTGCTCCACAGAGTAGGTTTGCTATTCTCCCAAAACTTGACCACTCTTTGCATGAGGGAATATGAGGGAAAGAATACTAGGGTACCGTATGGGAGAACCCGGAACAGTGGAGTTAGAGACTCGGCTAGCGCAACCGGATATAATGGCTTTTTCGCCTCAGTGTAAGTCGACTTGAGAGAGTAACCTTTGGGTGATTCCGCTAGAATCATGACATTCAGCTGATTGGAATTAATCAAGTGCTCGAACTCTCTACGGACCTCAAACTTGATTTCGAGCTCGTCTTCGATAGACTGCAGGGGTGCTAAAGTTCCAGATGTTACAATTATCGACCGGGGCCCAATCGCACACAAATTGTCAATGACTCTCTTGAATCCAATAGCCGGATGAAGACACCAAAGGTCGAGCTCCCAATTAATCAACTTGTTGCTACTGAGAAGTACGGTCTGTTTCTCAAAAACTCCCTTTAAATGGGCTGTGTAGTAATGTTTCAGTCTCTTCAAATGCTCGTCCTTTTGATTCTTACTCATACATCCTTGGGGGTATATGATCGATATGAACTTGCTCAGACTAGTCAAGGCAGTTAAGTAGCGTGCAACGGTGGCTGGATTCATTACTCCGGCCATGGACCAGAAAGAAGCCATACTGTCCAGAGTAGTTATTATTGTGTCAGATGTGTTGAATTCGACACCAGCTTTTTGCATCTCGGCTATTATCAAGTCTAGTGAACATTTCGTATCTTGATAACGACCCTCTTTAGTATTCATCAGATCTATGCACCCCATAAGAGATCTCGCGCAACGACTGACCAACCTGATCTTGTCGTTGGTCAGTTTCTCAGCTAACTCTTCGATAGGGTTCTTCTTGTTTTCTTTTTCGGCCTCCTTGACAGTTTTGCTCTTGGGCTTGGCAAACTCGTCGACAATAGTTGAATTATCTCGCCGCTTCTCGGATCTTGATAACCCGTGACGCTCGTAATTTAAGATATCGTTCAGTTTGCTTGGAAGCTTATCGCAGCTGGCTTCTATTTCTTTCAGGTATAGTTGTGTAAATTGAGCTGATGCTGATTCTTTGAGAGCTGTTTCTAGGTTGTGACCCTCGTCAAATATCACGATACTATTATCTATCCTCAGCTGAGTGCTTTTACCGACCGATAAGTCCAACATATAGTTATAAGGCATAAAAACAATTGAGGCTTTGGTTTCAGCGAATTTCTTGCTAGTATAGTATGGACAACACTGATTCTTGCGACCAAAGTCATACAGATCCTCAATATCGTGCACTTGGTTTGTGTTTAGTCGCGCCCCTAACTTTTGCTCGTAGTTTTGGTAGTATTGGCAAGCATTCTTGGCTATTGCATTATGACATGCACGATTGATGGAATGATCTTGATGCTGTTTGACCTCGTCATTGAGACACATATGAGTTCTACTGGCAATCACTACAGCCGGTACGGCCGAGTAGGCAGTTTTCTTCATCTCTTTGGCAGCTTGACTGAGTTGAAGATGGGTTCTGCTTGTATAGTATATCATACAAGGTCCTTTTGCTGATTGCTGCTGCCATGCTAGGGTCGAGCATAGTAATGAGAGCGTTTTTCCAGTCCCTGTCGGGCTCTCCAATAGGGCGTTCTGCCTATGTGTTGCCGCTTTGACGACACACTCGACGTAGTCACGTTGGATGCTGTAAGGTTCAAAAGGGAATGTGACCCTAACCCCAGAAACGGTAAATGATACATGGCGATGTTGAGGTATATCCTGGTTAGCCATGATTGGTGGAGGGTAACCTGTGGATCTAGATTTACTCTAAACTACGGTACTCTGAGGCACGCTAGGGTGTCCACCTCGCAGACAACCAGGATGACTATTCCTAAAAGTAAACCTCGCGTATTCGAACTGTATGCGTTTTCAGTGCGACCGCCTCAGTTTGCCGCCAAATCTAACGACCACGAGTTTATTTTGCTTCCATCACAGGCCCAATTATTTTCGCTTATCTTTAAGGGGTTTACCATCTAATCTCTTGATCTCGATCCCGTGTGGGGCTGCCCTACACCGATATTGGTATAATGCTTAGACTCTTCTGACTCATCATAGGATGAATTCCAAGAGGAGGCTCAGCCAAAATCTGAGTGGTTCGACGAATAAGTTACGATTGAACTCAATAAACAAGATACTGAAGATCGACTCCAAAGCTAAGAAACAACGTAAGGAGTCACTCGGAAAATGTGTATCAAGAGTAGTTCTCTCCGAATTGATTAAAAACACGTCTGCTGACCACTCAAGGCTACCTGACTTCAGAGAGTTTTTAAGGGACGAAGACAATGTTGAGACGTTTCGGGAATTCTTGAAATCTCAGTATTGCCATGAAAACCTAGAGTTCTACCTGGCCTGCGAAAAATACAGACGATTAGATGCTGGAAATATTGGTTATGAGCTAGTAAAATTTATGGCTGCACAAATATTCAATGACTATCTGTCTCAAAATGCACGACAACCTGTTAACATTGATCACACCTGCATCAAACGAATAGAGCAATCTCTCAAGCAACCCTACCCCGATCTATTCGAGGAGGCCAAAGACGAAGTATGCGATCTGATGGAATCCGATTGTTTCCCGAGATTTTGCAAAAATTGGAAACTGGACAAAGACCTGGCACAAAAGATAATCAATAGCACATTACGCGATAGGAATGACACGACAAACGTTACTGATGTTAGCACAACTACCTCTAGATCATCTACTGTTGCCTCTCGCCAGGAGAAAGCGAAACCTCTGCACGACGACAGGGAACAGAATTCCACGCCAACATCTCTATCCTCTGTGAGAAATTTATCGAGGAACACTTCTTCATCTTCCAGCTATCAATGCAATCCTGAATGTCCTTATTTTTCCATGAGCAGATTGCCTTGTCGTGGGCACCGTTCTTCTCGATCCGAAAGGAGACCTCAACCTCATTGTGATCTGGATCAGCACATGGATCTTAAAAGAATCCATAAGCTGCCAGACAGCTTGAGACCTAAGCGGGCGCCACCGCCACCTCCACTACCACCAAAGCTGGACTCGGTTCCTAGCTCGATGATTACTCAGAGCAAGGCTCCGGGTGACAAGGACTACCCATATGTGGGGAAAGTGTTTCATGTTTGAGACTAGAGGATAGATGAGTCTTGTTAATTAAAACAACAGCCAAATAGTGAATTATTTTTTTACTATGCCATCGGTATCTAAATTCTTGAGAGCAAGGAATGGAGTTCTCCTAGAATTATGAGATCAGGAACCTGTCAAGCACAGGCAATCCAAGAGCCTAGACAATCTATTGCTAGAGAGTTGTTCGGGGAAATATTTGAGTTGGTCTCGAATCTACTAGGTACTTCAGTCTTTTCAGTACAACTTGAGTCGGACATACATAGTCTGATTCGTGTTCGTAAGGTTCCCTAATCTTAACACAGCCACCAACAGTGATCACATGTGTCCGTTCATCAGACTCCACCGGTATTCTATTTTCTTTTAACCATGCCGTAATCTCATCACGCAATTCAACCATATCATTGTTTGATTGGTCGTCGAACTTCTGTTGTGTACACTCAGATCTTTTGAAGAATGGGTGCTCAGCTAGTCTTTTGTTATTAGCTTCGAAGATTTTCTCTATTACATCTGGAGAGTAATCATATGGATCTTTGTCGGTCGACTCAACAATATCACTGACAGTATCACCCAGTATGAGCGTGTTTGCAACAATTTTCTCGTCCTGCACCAACGACAAAACGACGGACCCCGTGATGGGGTCAAAAGTTTTAAGATAGCCGGAGTAGACCAAAGTTTCACCTGGCAATGATCGTGAAAACTCCGAGGTAAACTCACGACCAACTTTGACGTTTGTAATAATGTCAACATGACAAAATATCAATGTCGTTATATCTTTCTTTTGGGCCATCTTTAATGTACCCCAAGTGGAATAATATTTTGATTCTGTCGCGCCGATGCATCTGCCTGCTGTTTGCTCGACGCGAGTACATGTATGGTGCCTGTGGCCATGCTACGATTCGCCTGTTCTGATTTGAGCCCAATATCTCTCCGCAAAGATACTCTCGAGTTTTCAAACCACAAATTCTGAGTGGTCACGGGTGAAAAGTGTAAGGAGGTGCTTGATTGAACAACCGAGTACTTCGATAATCAACGGCCCCACTTGGCCCAACGATTTAGCTTCGCCTCCGTCAGTTCACGCTTCTTTTCCAGTATCCGCTGCTCATGGACCAGATATCTCCTGACAAGCGAACGGATGACTTCTCGATAACTGGTGCTCAAGCAAAGTTTCCTCGCTGATTCGTCATCCACCTGATCGCATTCATATTGCTTTGATTTGGTTCGGCACCAAAACAATCTTCTCAAAAATGCTCGAAACAAATATTTGATCGATTTCAAAGATGGGACAATATTGAATGGTGCTGGAACTGTTGAGCCGCTATCAAAGTATGACATCCAGAGACGTGTTCGTGCGAACTTCCATTCTATATCAGAGCGTTTGCTAATCTTCACATACGAATGATTCATCATTGCAATCAGCATATTCAGAACAACAATTACGTTGATGAAGCAGTAACAGCCAAACATCAGGAGTGCCCAAAATCTTGTGTATTGTCTTATTCCGGTTAGATCAAAATTTTCCAAGTCTACAAGTCCAAAATTGGCCCAGAAGAGTGTTTGTGATGATTCGAAGACGTTTGAGAAATGGCGCCATGTTTTGCAAGAATCGTCTATGGTTATCGGTGGCTTAGAGGAGTCGTCATCCGGAAATGTATCACTAAAGCGGTCAGCTAATGGTCCCCCGCTCGGCGGGCGCTGCTGTGTAGACGTGATGTTGGCTAGGGTATCATTGGCCACTCCTGAAAGTGATTGCAGCTTGAGCTCGCTGTAATACTGGGCCAAACTGTAGTTCGTTGCATTTAGGCATTGGTGGCGCTCTAGATCAGCGTAATACCAAAGCAGTTGGTTCATACCACAGGCGAAGGCGAACAAAACTAGACCATAGATCCAGGAAAATCGCAAGATATCAATTATCATTCGGCCCAGACTGATTTGCAAAGGTCCCAAATATGGATTCAGGGAGAAAATGTAGACCAATTTGAGGGCGCTGAAGATGGTTGCAGTTGCAAATAGACCCTCGCTAAGCAATGTAGGGTCGTAGGCATTCCAGTGTTCCCTCGCTATTTCCATTGACTTTTCATCTGCATGACAGTAGGACACGGCACGCAACACTATAGCTCCAACATAGAAGCCGCTAGCAACTGAGTCCAATATGTTCCACATATCATGACGATAGTAATTCATTCCCAATGATCTGATCTGTTTGATCTCGGCCCAAATCAATGATACCACCCAAACGACAATCATACTCTCGATAGGTGATGGGAGCGTTCCGCGTTTCTTTGACGACGCTGGAAGTTCTCCAAACATCTTTTTCAGACTATCCAGACCTCTAGAACCAGCTGACGAGACTCCGACCTTTTCATAGAGGGCGCTTAGCTGTTCAACACTTAGCTCATCTATCGATATGGGCAACGGGCTCGGAAATTCATTTTGGGAACTGATGATTGTCGTTAGAGTTTTGTTCGAGGACAAGTTCGCAGAAGAGTTGTCTTCCTGTGAGCTGGGAAATGTTAATAGAGGATTGTCAGCCACCGGGGAAGTAAAATTGGGACGTTGGGATATCGTTAGTGTGGAGAGGATATCTAATACAGTTGACCAGTTGTAAAATGCCTCCACCCTTTGCGAGGCCAAAATGAGAACAATCAGGAATGTCATATAGCTGGCAGAGTGGCAGATAAATTTGATGAAGGGTTTCTTGATGTAGCTACCGAGTTGCGAGTTTGGAGCTAGTAGATATGCAATTGAATAAACAGGGAACATTATTCCGATGCATATCACCTGCATCGCCTGAGCAATGAAACTTTTGCGCCTGAAACCGGGTAGATTTTCATACCACATTGTTGCCAGCAACTCTTGAACATTTGGGTGGGCACAAAAAGTTTTCTGCTTACATTGTATCGCCAACTTCAGGCGAGCGAGGCGCTCTGAGTTTTCATAATGTTGGTGCTCGCCTGGAACAGTATCAACAGAACCCTTGCTACACGTCTCCTGTTTCACTGACTCTTGCTCCTGGATCACACAGAGGCGCTTCCTCCTCCTTCTTCTCGTGTCGGCCTCCATGAACTCATTCATAGAACTCAACTCTAGGTTGCTGCTTCTTGACGGAGCCCCATTAATGGCTAGCTGGCTTCCGGTATTGCCGCGCTGCTGCAAGTTGGTCGGTTTGAGGCTTATTTCATTAACATCGTATGGACCAACACAATCGCAGTCTTGCTCTAAACCGAAGTTGCAAGCGTATCCATTTTGAGAAAGACCACTCTCGTCCTCACTGTAGCTCAGCAGAGTCTCCAGCTCTTCGCTAGTTTGTGTATGATCCATCAGACGGGTGGCGAATGTCTGGCACTGGGAACGAAGACGAAGATAGTCTTCCTTATACTCCGGCTCCATCCTAGCTAGATTCTCCAACTTTTCACTCATCTTGAAGGCTGCAAAAAGAGGATCTGGACTGGACAGAGCCATTAAGCATGGCGAGGCTAGAGCTCTATAGGCATTGATCCTGGCTCGCGAATGTTTGAGACAGTCTTCATTACGCGCCTTACAACAACCGCTGCAATCGCAACGGGGATCATGTGGGTTGATTATCGGCGATACTTTTCTATCCAGTAGCATCTTTATGATCTCAAAATTGTTCTTATGTGCGGCTAATATAAGAGGACTCATATCAGCACTGAAGAAACTGTCCTCATGCCATTGACGCGTTGGTATTGAGTTGTTTTGCTGATAGTCAAGCAATAGCTCAACTGCCTCAACAAAATTCTCTCCTATAGCATAAAGAAGTGCATCTCCGATCTCGATTCTGGCGTCCAACAATTGTTTGATGATTTCCAAGTTTTCGTTATCAATCGCTATGATTAACGCGTCACGAGCCAACGGATCACAACAATTAATATCCAAATTCAACTTCTCTCTCTGGTCGAGCAGTTCTTTGACTTTTTCACGCTCACCTCGCTCTACAGCTATCAAGAACTCTCTCTCATTATCGTTCATAGCTATGGAAATAAAATAGACTTTATCTATTTATTGCATAATAATTTGTCAATAAAGTTCTCGAAAAGAATGGAATGCCCGAAGCTATGCGTGTCAAGACCGAAGCTGTCGGCATCAGGCGTGAAGATCTGGTTCTGGCGCTATGCGTGCGGAGATGCGTCCAACAGGTGATACCAGTTGGCATCAAAATGACGCTTAGGACGCCCTCGGAGTCTGTGGGAATCAGTAAGTATAGGTTGCGCAAGAGACGTCACCAAGCTACAAAGCGATCTGCACTCGGTGACAGGTGCGAGGAGAACGGCACTGTCTCAGGTCAGACGTAAATGTGAAACTAGATATTATCAGTCAAACGCAAGTTGTGAACTAAAAGCTGAAATTTTTACTAATCACGAAATAATTCCTACTTAGCTCATCTTTCTCGGTGGACGCGTCTGAAGGATCGTTCTACAACTCTATCCCCGGTCTTCTGAATGGGCCTTAGTTGTTTCGACCAGTCGATTTCTTTGTCAGAGCCCAAAACTTTACCTAAGAATCTGAACCTTGTCAGTCTCTTCAACTGTTTGAGGCCGAGTTTCAATTTTTCTTCGAAAATAATCCATTGAACTGACTCATAGCATGGGGGCGTCATCGTTGATCCAAAGTATCGATAGAATCGAGAGGTGTCTTGTGGTAGTAAACTCCTCCACGTGGACTCTTCGTTGAAGTTTACTTGTTGATTATGTTCAGTAAGGGTGCTCAGCTCATCTAAGATCCGGTCGAATATGTAACTCTCATGAGTTGATGGTACAACAAGGACCGATAGGATCAAAAGTCCGTCGGGTTTTGAGTTAGCTTCCTCCAAGTTCGTATAAGCGGTGTTGATGTGCACAAAATGCATTTCCACGGGATAGCTGACGTTGTCTAGAGTGTGCAAGCCTGTACCCTGAGCTTGTTTGATTTCGACATCCTCGCCCCATCTAAATTCAATGTGACTAAGAGTAAAATGACTGTCGGCATATGGATTGAATGAACGTGCTATGGTTTGACTGATAAGAGCACTCGGTCGTGGCCACTCGTAACTGAACGGAATCAGTCTAAATGTCGGGAACCGATTGGCTAGAAACCCGGAGATAGGCCTCTCGTAAGCTGTCAATCCCAACCTCAAATTCAGATTCTCTTTCGTATTGGTATATTCTAGTCCTATTGGCGATTGTCTACTACCGTTACATAGTGGAAACATATTGATCAATCTGTCATTATCGGTCAGTGTCCAGTTGGTGGTGTTAGAGGTGTGAATATCCAATGAGTTGTAAGTCTTCGTGACTTCCTTTATGTTGTTCGCGAGATTGTGGATGGAAACTGCTGACATTGCAGCCAAATACATAAATAGATTTGATGGCATGTTTATAATTTTTGTTTCATGCTAAGAGTAGAAGAGCTGGCACTCCCAACTTGACGATTATTCGTACTCTGCAAATACTCGATTCTGTTCATCCTCCGACTATCTCATAACTAAATAGTTCAGTCGGAAGATCAGCGCAGCGATTCAAATAGGATGTTGACGAGGAAGACAAAGTGAGGTGACAGAGATTAATGTCCCACTCGTGAGTTCATCGTTCTCACAAGTTGTCTGACCAGCGCGAGCTTGCCGGACCGTCCTCCCTTGCTGGCTATCTATCGGTCGACGTTCCGGTGTTTGCCCTGCTCTCTTTGGAACTTAAGTATCACAATAGGTCAAGCCTCTAGAGATGTTCATTCAATTATTTCAGCCAGTTAGAGGTCCCAGATAGTCGTCCATCAGTGTTCCAATGGCAAAGATATCAGATGCATCTATTCTCATGCCGACCACCTTGTAGCGAACCTGTGACCCAACCTCTATTGTAAGGTTTTCGTCGCTTGTTCTATAAGAGGTACTATTCCCATCGAACTGCATGTCGGATGGAATTGAGTGCCGAGATATGAAACAGTTCTGAGGTCCAGATTTGATGAAAATACCGACTTTGTTCACCTGCTCGACCACGCCATCGAGCACTTCGTTCTTGAACGGTCTAAAGACTATGGCCTTGAACTTTAAATTGTAGGTGGCGAATCCTGTGCTTGACTCTATTACTCCGTCGCCAATATCATCAATCGACGTGATGGCTATGACAAAACCGTACTTTCCCGTACATGTTCCCTCGACATCATAAAAAAGCTTTTCCTTTACCCTGTCCAGAAGCCCTTCACCAAAATATCTGGGATGAAGACTGAGCTCGTGCTTTAACTCTACATGGAAAAACATTCTGCTGACATATGTGGGATCAACGTTAAGATAGAGAAATATACGAGCATAAGTAATTCTTCAAAATAAGTCAATCGCGAATATTGACGAAATGGCGCGCCCACACACTGCTGGATAACTCCTCGAACCACGTTTTTTGCACGCTGTCGCACCAGTTCGCCTCCAGATCTGGTACGGGGTTCAACTAATTAGACACTGAATTACAAATTACTTGGTACACAATGTCGGATATAACAATCCTGACGAGGAAGGAAGGAGAGAAAGAGGAAAAGTCCATCGACGAACAATTGAAGGAGGAGCAATTACAGGATCAGGCTCAAAGAGCGCGTGATTTTTTCTCAAACTTGCAAGCGGAGTTGGATGAAGTAGAGGGCGATCTCAAAGATGGACTGTCCTACTTAGATATGAAAAATGACACTCTCTTGTCATATATGATCGATCTTTGCAATATCATACTGCGTAAAGTCCGTGGCGAGACAATTTCTGGTCATGCAAGTGTCGAGCGATGCATAAACTACCGTGTTATACTGGAGAAAATCAAAGCCATTGATCAAAGAATCGCATATCAACTCAATAAGGTGATATCATTGCCAGATGATGCTCGGGAAGAAGATCAAGGCATCAACGTCGACAATTTAGATATTAACATTGAATCTAGTGATGGAGAGGACTCTTCCAATGAAAATGCCGATGACAAGGACTCGCAGACATCCGGAACAAGTGAAGCAGTGTCTGATGAAGGTGACGAAGGCACCGATTTCGATGGAAGTGTGTCTGCAAGTGAGGAAGAAAACGAGGATAACGAACAGAGAAAGCACCGAAGTTCCAATGACAATGCTGACACACACGAGCTGAAGGAGAGATTGGATAGAGCGCGCATATTGGCTTCGGCCAAAGAGGACAAGAAGAAGAAGAGAACTCTTGGTCGAGAGAAGAAGTCTAGAATCTACGTGCCCCCTAAAATCAGACCGGTCAAGTTCGATGATGCCGGTCGCGAATCGCGTAGAAAAGATTACAACGAGTTTTATCAGGACGAGGATGATGGCGAGATTGTTGAGGAAACACGCAATGTGAGAGATGATGAGAGGACTAGATTTGAAGAGGAAAACTATACCCGATTGCCGGACGATAACCCTAAAAAAGCCAAAAGAAAGTTGAGAACCAAGTCTCTAGGAGGCAAATCGAAGAAGAAGTTCAAAGGCAGGAGAGTCAGATAATTTCATGAATCCAATTCAATTGAATGGGTAGAGCCTAGGAAACACACTCACTTGTATATATCTACAGCGGTGCCTCTGTTGGAAGTAAATCTTTCGCCTGCGGGTCGTTTGATTGAACTCTTCCATTTATTATATTGCTATCTACATAACAAAAACTTTCAGAGCATCTTTCATTTGGTACTCTAGCTGTGTTTTTGGGCACACTATTCGTCCATTCTGGGCGACCATTGACTTTAGGCTAAGCTCGCCATATATGTGACCATTTGGCAACATCATAGGCGGATTATGCTCATTGAGAGGCTGGCCAGATATGGGGCATATCAACTTGGATTGCAAACAATGTTGATAAGGCAATCGCTTTGCCAATTCATTCAATGGTGATGTGCATAAGGGGCATTCTGGATTACGTTGCCCAATTCTCTTGTAACAATTCGGCGTCTTGAGAGCAGATAAGCCAGCTTGGAGGACCACTGAGAAAACAGATACGGAGTTGAGTTGGTATAGGTTATAATTGTCCCGTCTGAATAAATGAATTAAGGTCTTCCATCTGGACTCGTCTAGTAAAGATTTATAGGGCTCTTTATCGGTGTCAAGCGGCTGAGCCAGTAGGCCCATGATGTGCTCGAGCTCCTGACATTGAGAATCGTCAATTTGGTTCAAGTACTTCCTCGCATGTCTTATGGCATCTAACTTCTTATTTTGCTTTATCAGCTCGATGAACTCCTGCTGTCTCAATTTAAATTCCAGCGTCGATTTGATTTTCCTCAATTTTGATTTGTTGTCATGACACCAGGCCAGGCATTTGGATGTATCACCCATTAGAAGACTATGCTCCACTCGATTAGAGGATATAAATAAATCCATATTGGTCAAGTCCTCTAGATTGGATTGCTCTGTTAATTTGGCCGCTGTTCCATAATATCCATCTCTCAGTAGATGGTCGACTAACAATCTATCGATTCTCTTCTTCTTCCAGGCATTCAATTTTGATTCATCGAACGGCGTTTCGAACATTCCCTTGAGATGGTCTAGTCGTTTTTTGCATACTTGAACCGCTGCCTGTTCATCTAAAATAGATTCATCAGCCTTTCTTTTGAGTACATGCAAGTTATGCACTACGTTATTCAGAGCTTCTTGAACATTTGGTAGATCGGTAGAGTTTTTGAGCTGCTGAAGGGATGAGTTGAGGTGACTCACCTCTCGATCGATGACTTTCTGTGTCACTTTATATTTCTTATTCAGAACTTCATAGGGTACCTTTAAGGTGGAGTGTTCCATGGCTTTGATGTCTGCTCCCGTGGGAAGGTCCGGCTTAGAGGTGCCGTCAACGAACATGATAAAAGACATCTAATGCATCTGATGTACCCGGGTTGTACAAATAAAAAGATTACTGTGGTTGACGACGACAATTAGATCTGAATTTCGAGGCAAAATGAGAGGTTCAATATGATGGTCCGAAATGATTTAAAGGGACCGCAGTGACTGCGAGTGAAATCGATGATTGTTTACTAGGTTTATTGTGCGCTTTGAGACAGCTGTTTCTCGCCCTTTGTTTGTTGTTTCCGCTGCAGTCTCCTCCGCTTCCTCTGCTTTCACTTTCGCGTACAAATCAAACTTCATGAGCTCATTGTCAGCCAACCACCATGATCTTGCAGATCCGCCTTTGGATGTGACAGCACTTTAATAACTGTAAGTTGTTCTTTATCCGAAAACTAACAATTCTTATGGGATCCACTGGAGCCACTTGAAAACGAAGATGTGGATCCGGACCGTCTCCCTCGGCCCTGGCAATTTGAATCGGCCTCATCATCGCCATTGTCCGACACGGGAGTGGCAGTGCTTTGCCTCCTGGTTGTAGAATCAGAAACCTCAACTGAATTGATCTCGATGTTGGATTCCTTATTGTTTTCCCCCGTCTGTTTCTGCCTTCCTATGGAAACGGGCTCAATCTTGGAAATTTGCACTGATGGTCCCGACACCTGATGGCTGAGTGCAACGGGAGCAATTGATTCGAAGCGACAGCAATTCATCGGGCCCACATCTAGCTGGTTGGTGGTAGCCACAGTTTCCATCTTACTGAAAGATGCTTGTCCCGGTTGATTGTTTGCCAGCGAGTTCTTCAGAGATTCCATAATGAGTGCAAAGTGTGCTCCAAACATGGCGTTGTAGCCAGTCGATGAGGTGACCAGATTGGGAACTATGTTGTGGGTGGCCAAATTAGGAGAAATGTGTAATCTATCGTTGAGATTGTTCTGCGAATAGGCTGGATTTTGCATCGTGTATGGTCCATTTGTCCTATGAATCTCATTGATGGCAGCTAGCTGACCACCAAATGATGAGCCTACTGTCGAAGCCGGATAGACAAATGGATTCGGTTGCCCAATAGGCAGTGCTTGTTGCCAGATTTTTGGAATTGCCGCAGCATTGTGCGATTCCCATTGATTGGGCACAGGAAGGGGTAATTGGGCTCTCATGGAGGATGTCGGCATCTGACAGACACTATTGTTCGCAACTGCCGCCTCCTTCCTGTTCTTTCTGCTTTCAGAATTTCCATCTCGGAAGTGGTGCGTTTTTTGCATCTTAGTAGCCCTACTTGTTTGAGTATTTTGTCCTGCAAGTGGCAAGAGTCAGAAGAGAGGGACGGGTTAGAAGTCGAATCATAAAAAGCTGCTTGTCAGTTGCAAATGGCCCAAAACTCTTCGGTTACATATTGAAAGATATCTGAGAGGAGCAAAGGCCTCCTCCAAACGGAACGATGAGAAAGTAGGCGGGCCGAGCGAGAGTGCTTATGCGAATAGTACTGTACAGGGGAATTTCTCGCCTCTAACCGTAAAAGAATTCAAAAAACCAATTAAATTATGTAAATCAATCCTGGCTCGTACGAGCAATCGACCGCGCGGCTACACGAGACTCTCTCGAGCAACTCAACCACTTCCCTGTGAAGATTATCGCCCGATCAGCCACCCATTTCGTCGAGCTAGAGGCCTGGAACAAGGAAGATTGCGCCGGCTGAAGTGGGTGAGCAATTGATCGATTTAGCTTATGTGTACAAAGGGACAAGTTTGCTAGCTAGTTGGTTCAAGTTATTGCAACGATCCATCTCGGTGAAAACATACTCCACTCTTGGCCTCTCCACTCTCTCTATCCACCATCCACCACTGGCACAATACTTAATCAAGACAACCAGTAGAGCAAGGCGAGGCTAGAGATTCTAAGCGTGTGTGAGAAATTTGAGAGTCAACATAGACTGGGTTAATGTGGCACTGGCTTATGAAATTGATTCAAGGAGCCGGTTATGGCTTCCGGCTTGTTGTGTGCCGTCTAAATGCGCTCAAACAAGCGCAACAAAATCGATTTTTCGCTTTCTTTTTTGTGGGAATGTTGGCACAAAGGAGAATGAAGCATAGAGAAGATAAAGACTGCTATATTGGAGTCGTGAGTGTGTGTGTATTAGTGCTACTGCTTACAATAGGCGAGGCCACTGCCTAAGCTGCTTGTTGACACAAACAAACATTCAATACACGATAAAGGTCGTCATCTTCTCTTGCAGGCCTCTTGTTCCCCACTAGCCTCTTGTTTGTGTTCGACAAAATGTGTGAACTTAACGAGACTACGATATAGCAGCCAACCACCAAACTATAAGTTTGTCTAAACAATTTCCACACTTATATTGCTCGACACTACGAGCGCCACTAGCGCCGACACACTGCAGCAACATTGGGCACATAGAGAGACAGACAGGGAGGCGGACTGAATGCCACAGCTAGTGATAGTGGCAGAGAGCGGAACTTCAGAACCAATATGAGGGCGAGAGTTCCGAAGAGGCGACAGACCAAGTGCCCGATAGTTGAGCTAGGCCGATGACGGGCCATACTAATAACCTTAGTACGAGTAAGTGAATAATTCAACCCAATGAGTTGAATTTGTGCCAGGAAATCTCATAAAAGTGTCGCACAAGGACGTTATTATTACCACTCGCCCACCATTATCCACTAGGACCGGCACTGCGGCATTGTTTGGCGTGAAGTTGGGGGAGAAGGTTGATCAGAGTGGACAGAGCTCTGGGCAACATTGAATCAATTGAATAAGGCGGCCACAGGATACTGTGTGGTACAGCAGTAGACACAGAGCGGTGGGAAACTGTTATATGTAAACAGGGGCTCGCAAATCATTGCACTAATCTGACGAGTTCAGTTCCGTCCTCTTCCCAATCCTAACGCGATAGAGGCCACCATCGAGGATAACACACTGACATAGATGCGGCCCACTTACAGTTGGTGAAGTGAGCAGCGACTGGACGAAATGAGCAATTACGATGACGATCAATTGTTCAACGGGTCGTCTGTGGCTGCCAGTAGATGAATGAAAAAGAGGAAGCAAAAGTAATATGATGAGCGGTGTTGGGGCCCGCATTGAACACTGTGTGTTGTACAAGAAGCCAAAGGCAAGGGAATGAATTCCTTGGTCTTCCTCCAATCGCGCTCTCATTGTCCATAGTTGTCCAATCTTCTTCCGTGTCTCTTGGTTCAAAAGAAGACTCGGGCTTGCATTCAGTTCGCTTTGAGACACAAAACGGGTCGAAGCGAAACTTATCGAAACCGAACTGAGCCGCCCATGATGTTTTATGGTGACACTGTGTGACCAAAAAAATATCAATCATTCCAGAAGGGCGAGAGACGGAAGATTGTTCTTGGAACCATATTGATTTCCTGAAAAGCACATGAGGAGCGTAAAATAATCAGCAATACCCTTGCGGGCAACCAACCTATGACAAGTAGTATCGGCCAGTCCTTCGAACTCTCCTTTTTTCTCTCTTTGCCGCCAGCCGATTTTGGTCTCCCTTGTGTGGCGGTGAATCAAATGGCAGATATTAAATTAGATCACCTCCATCCATTTTAGCCACATTGAAACCATCCTGCCGGCAGATCAATGGCCGCTCCATTGAGGGGACCCAGTGGCAGACTGCAAGCAATGTTAAGCTCAAATTAAACTCTCTTGCTTCTCGTTTTCCGCCGTTATTGTTGTTCATTATTGTTGTTATGTCATAGTGTTCTCTTTCTTCGCCCGTCCATGAAACTATGTTGAAGTATATTTGTTCGCAAGGTCCCCCTCTCAACTGGGAGCTCACTTGCCACCCTGTGGCCATCTCTCACTTTGCGAGACGGTCCCGGTAGTTTGCCATTTCGCGCCATGATGTTCACTGGTGGTGCACCAATCCACTTGGGACATTTGTCGGCCAAGTGGGAGAAGCAATTTGAATGATGACAAATCCCGCACATCGAATACCAGTTAGAAGCAAACTCGATATGGGCTCACCAACCCTGTTTTCAAATTATATCGCTCTTTTCATACACTCGCTGGCACACTATTAGCTGATGAGCGTACTTTCGCCAATAAACTTATATATATGAAAGTACAAATTGTTCCCTCATAACGATGATAGTGCCTGGACAAGAGGGGTAATCTTTACTTCCCCGATGGGGAAATAAATAAACTATATTCAGGCGGTCGCGCGCAAGCAGACGGGCGAACTTGCAAGGAGCGAAAGCATGGCCGCAGTGAAGCACAAATGGACTCGTATCAAGTACAGCGCCGCCCAGATAGCATTCGCGTAGCCTTTTATAGGCCAGTTGTGGTTGCACCCCAAAGGAACAGACTATCAATACTGTCATATTTGTTAGCCCTTCCAATGAAAAAAGATAACCAAAGGGGAAAGGAGATTGCCCAAGAATTCAGCTACGTCAGTTCAAGTGGGCGGGTGTGCCTGCGAGAGTTAATTCATGGGAATGAACGTCCAATCAGCTAGCTTAGTGGGGCGAAATTGATTTCTCCACCTCTCGAACAAATGGTCAATCTGTTTGACAGTGTTCCAGTCTTACTTGTGACCATGATTAGTTGGCACTAGCGATAAGTGAGTGTTGGATGGTCTGTTTGTCAATTTCATCACTGAAACTAAGAGCCATGTGCACGCGCCCTGTTTCCAGCTGGAAGCGAGAAAAAGAAATAAGTCCCTCCTTCTTTGATGATATGATTAGAGGGAAAAATGAAGGAATTTGCACCTCGAAAGGTGACACGAGAGGAAGCCGACTGCGTGAGAGTGTCAAGGAGCCAAAGAGGCGCCCTCAGTTGAGCTGCCTGATGGAGCAGCCCTGTTTGTGTTTGCGCATCACAAGGCCGCTGCTCATTTGGAAGTGCTCCCGCTGCTTCTTTGGGCACACAAATCGGTTGCTATTTGCTTTGACTCCAATGCCCACTGTCCAGCTTTAATCTGGCCGCCAGCCGTCCTTCACTGTTTCACTACAAACTTTCCCAATCGGCTCGAACACAAAGCCACTGTTTGTGCTGCCCACTCTTCACTCACTCTCTCAAGTTGGCCGGCCGCCGAAGCAAATTCGGGCTCCCAAAATCACTGCCCAATTTCAATGGGCGCTCGTCTGCTCCTCACTGCTGGCATGGGACAATCATAATGGATAATAATGATTGACAAGTCGGCCTCTGTTGGTTGCAATCAAACTAGATCCATTGTTGGCACTGACGAAAGAGCTCGGCGCAAGCAAGGCCACCCTGGTCCAAGGTGGAGCCAAAGCCTTGTTGGAGGACGAGCAGAATGCCTTCTATGCATTGCCTTTCATTCAATCATCGGCATTATTTTACAACCATTACTCTTGCCAATGGTGTGACAATTGGAAACAAGCCGGATGCTATTTGGCAGCACTGGTCTCTGTGCCCAGTGGGCCAATTTGTGCGCCCCGCCCAATGGTGGCGATGATTTTTTTCCACCCTGATAAGGTCAAAAATTTGGAACTTTTCAACTTGTTTGTCAACTTGGACGAGGATTAACTCCACAATGACAAAGGAAACTGCGCCCGTGAGGCGAAATCCTGCTCGACAAATAAGCTGATGGAAGGATACAAAGCGCAACTCTGCCCTCTGGATGAGCTCACAGAGCCATTGGCAGGCCCCAAGTGTCGCCCAAGAGAGAGAGAGAGAAATATATTTGTTGGCTCAACTTAGTTCTGCTGAAGAAGTCAAACAATGAACAGTCTCAGGGTGCCATCAACTGGCCCGCAGCCAATTGATGGCAAAAAGGAGAGACTTCGAGGGGAAAATCTCAAAGCGGCTGCCCTAGTCTCAGACTGAGTGCAAGGAAGTAGGAAAGTTTGTTTTGCGCGCAATTTGCAATTCCAACACCGGCACAAACTTCACACTTACCTTCAAAATGATTGGCTCCTGAAGCGGACTGCTTTGGGGCGACCGCCGAGCTGCCCTTCTCTTGAGCGCCACAATTGTTTCGCGCCAATTTCGTCCTCACCATTGCGCTGGTTCCGCTCGTTGCTGCACTCGACTCTGAGCTGCAGCCGATACTCAGTTGCCGCCGCTGGTCAAGCTGTTTTTGTTTCCCAATTGCTGGGCACAATTTGCCTTGCTCATTGTTGTGCTCCTCATTGTTCCTGTGGTCTACAACGTCCAGCTCATCGTCTGGCCCGTTCTCTTCGTCGGCCGGCGAGAGAAGCGCCAAGCTTGCCGATGAAGACGAGATCGAGCAGGGCGACGATTGCGACAGTATAGGTTGGCCGGCCAACTTGTGGCCCGGCGACAAATGGGCAGCCTTCTCTTCGCCACTTCTGCTCTCTTGTCTGTCTTCTTTGTTCTGCTCGCTTGCCTCCCCGTTGGTCTCCTGGGCCAATTGTCGCTTCTCCATCTCCTGCTGATTGGTCACCGAGCGCAACGCTGCCGTGTAAGTCAAGCCGGTTTCCTGTTGCAGTTTGCGCACCAATTGGTCGATCTTGAACTGTCTGCTCAGATCTCGGGCCTCGTTCTCCTCCTGCGCCTGTTGTCTCCTTAGGGCAACCTGTGCGGCCATAATCTTTTGCCGCTCCACAATAAGGTTGCACTTGGCGCACACACAATCGCGCCACTTGCAGTGACGCTTGTGGCCCTGATGCACATTCGTGCAGATTGCAGTGAGTGGGAGATATTTTTTTCAAATTAGTTGCGTGATTATATTACCTACTCCTCATTCGTCGCATCCAGAGTCTTCGTACAAATTCGAAAGCTTGAGCTCAGATTTCGATGCATTGGAGTTGGAAAAAGAAACAGTTCAACAGTTCACTTACCCGCAACATCGATACTAGTCCGTGATTGCGACAGCGCGCGCATTTGGGTGTTCTTGCCGATAGAAGTGACTGGCTTGAGGCGTGTTGAAGTTGTTGCTGCTCGTCCACATCAACCAGCGACCTGCAATTGGGACTATCATCTTGATCCACGACTGAAAGCTCCGCCGCGCCTTGAGTCCAACTGATGCCCATTGGTTTATTTTCGAAAAAACCAAACTGATCCGATTGAACACTCTCTTGCTGGTGTGTTGCCTTCTCCATTGTTTTTTCCTCTAGAGATCAATGTTTTCCTACTAGATACGTATATATCTTAGATTATTACTATAATTACTCTCCTCTCTTAACTCTAGACACAACGATCTCTGGATCGCATCACTTCAAACTGGAGTAATACTCTCAGACTCTACTCTTTCATCAGATTCATTGTCCGGAAACTTCGAGCGAAATGGAGTGGAAGTCAAGTCTAGTACCGGCAACGCTCCATAGAGGAGTGCAACAATAGTTTACTTATTTGGTAGGCCAGAGAGATTGCGCAATTGTGTCCACTGAACCATGAGAACAATGCTTTGACAAGAACTAAACTCGGCCACAGACCTAGAGAACCAGTGTCCATTGAGCGTGCGCAGTGGCGCCAGAATCCATTGTGCTTTGCCTTTGGCAACTAATGCTGCCTCTTCGACTTCTACTCTGTTGTTTAGGATTGCAGTCATACCTCTCACTCCTGTTCTGTGGGCTGACCAATAAGAGAGAATAATTTTTTAAACAGTTTTATTCCAAATCTACTGCCACAAATATGAAAAGGTGGTAGGTCGTGCTTTCTGCACAACCCTCAAACCTGAATACGTGAACACTCAACCAGTTAGCTGCCAGCTCTCTCCTCCGGATGTTCACCCCTCTAAGGAGACGTAATTTTATCCGTTAATTTCCAAAGACACAGCAACGTGTCAAGTTCTGCAATTTATATCAAGAAGATATGAGGATTTTATTCGTTTCGAAACACCCACCTCATTCGGGCTATCGATTTCCGTGCCGCCTTGCTCCTTCTTAGCTACACGTCTTCTATCCTCATTGTCTCTCTCCAAACTCTACCTTAGCCCGATCTCATTTGATAATCCTGCGATGAGCAATCAATTGATAGATCTCCCTTGATTTGAATTTCGTTGGAGGGTTTCTGGGATGAAATAAGACCGCCTCTATTCTGTCTGACTTCATTAGGCCTTAAAGGTCATCGCCATGACTCAATATACCACCATGGGTTGTCATACGAATGCCTCCAGTGATCTCAATTCCGTACGGGAATTCCTGGCTCGCGGCAATAACAAATTTGCGTAGACCCCACGCTCTGGCTCATCACACTTCATTAGCTTCCCTCGCTTCTGCTCATGTCTCAGCCATACTGAGAAATTTCATGATCAGTGATAAAAACTGTTTCGAAGTATATGTGCCAACAGATTATTGAATCTAAATCTATTCAAGGCAGCTTGCATGAAATCAGCATCTTGACACGGAATCCTGCATGTGTTTTAGCAGATCTGGACCAAGGGACTGAATTCGCGCTGAGGCCCCCTGTTTCTACCTGTAGGGTGCGGGTTGCACTCTGCAAACGATCTTCTACCGGAGCAAGTAAGTGAAAAATGATGAATTAAACGGTAGCGACTATCAATATATTGTAGGGCACTAGTTCACTCTGAATCAGATGTCAATTTACCCAATAACTATTCTAGAAACAATCTCAGAGCCCGCTCTCCTAGAAGCTATGCAATCACTTTGTTCGTCATTGAACGCAAATTTCTGTCAACAGCATGTCGAGCGACTCGGTCAGAGATCTGACTATCATTCTCGTTCGACATTGCCCAATCATTTTGGACTCGAAGTTGGATGATATGAACCATATCTGCCAAATCTTTATGATAGTCTGAATTTAAGATCTGGGATCTCTCTCCGACTCTCCTCCCGTGTTAAGCACCAAAGTAGTTCAGAAAACGCTTAGCATCTGAAACAGGTACACGATGGCGCAAGATTGTCATTCAAAAAAGGATGACTTGACATCAGCTTAGTTAAAGCAAGAAGCATGGCTCTCTGAGAGTCTTTATTTGCTCTGATATAACTTCGCAACCTCAATCTTCGCTAACGGACAAAAACAACAGAGGATGGATGGGAGATCTAGAAGGCATTATAATTGCTAGATGTGATCCACACATATCGCACAGTGGGTTTGCCGTCTCGTCTATTGCTAATCATTGGCTGATTTACAGTATAAGTCTTTGAGAGTTTTCAGTTCATCAATCAATGCCTTGTTTTGTGCTTCCAGCACGCTAACCCTATTTTCCAAACACTTGATGTACTCCTTCTTTTTTCTCCTGCATTCTTTGGCAGCCTCTCTGTTTTTTTGCAGCCTTATCTCGCGTTTCTTATTGACCTCATCGCCTTCTATGCCACCATTGACCGATGGTGAGACTGTGAGATTAGCTTTCTGATTTGGATGCTGCTGTGATTGAATTTGATAGTCTATATTTTGTGCCTGACTTTGGGGTTGTACTAGCACCTGTGTGTGATGGTGGTGCTGCAGTACATTTGATTCGTGATGCCTGACAGGTAGCTGCTCTTGGGTCTGAATCAACTGAGAAGTTTGAGGGTGCGAATTGAGCAATTGTGATTGCTGAGGAGCTTGGTTCTGTTGATGATGGTGATGTTGATGATGATGAGATTGCTGAGATGGTTGAAGAGGTTGTGGTTGGTGCTGAAGTTGTTGGCTCGGCTGCTGCTGCGGCTGATGATTTAGGGTCGTATTGGTCATCATTTGGGTTAGTTGCGGATCGGGTGGTCCACCGAGACCAGTTAAATCGTTCAGAATCTTTCTGTATGATGGTCGGCGTGAGAGATCTTCGCGTCTCTGTTTAGCGGATTGCTCATCGCCCACTATGAATGGCCCCTCGTTTATCAGGTGACTTTTGGTGAAACTTGTCGGCTGGATGCTCATAGTGGGCGCAGAAAACATAGATTGTGCAGTGTAATTGCCGTCAATGGTATTTAGTGTAGAATAATCAACAGGGACTTGGTTTGGGGTGGTTGTAGAGGCGGAGTTGTTGCAATCAGCAGATGTGCCAGAATTGGAAGCCAACGGTAATGAGTGTCCGTTGTTGATTTGTTGCGACGAGTAGTTAATAATAGCTCGAGTGGGCCCATTGTAGGCGGGCTGCTCGTGATGTGGGATAATATTAGTCATTTGCTTCGAGTGTGTCTCCCTTTATATCACACCAATGGCATGCAATGGACTTGATCCGAATGCCTCAGGGCGGAATGAGATTAGGTCTGATAAATGCACTCATATAAATTTTAATATTATATTGTATTGCTAGTGTCAGCAAGTGTTATCATGTGGAGCGGCCGGTTTTTCTTCATTGAGCTCAGAGAAAGCGGCAAATACTAATACTAAATAGTTGATTCAATCCATGAGAATAAAAATAGTAATAACTGAGCTAATAATACATCTTGTTCACCTCTGGAAGTTCCCTCACATTTGAATCTTCCATTTTTGCCCCAATCGCTGAGATCGTGTGCCCACAATGCTCACCATCAGAGAGCTATTGGTGAACAACCAATAGCCCTCTGATCAGTAAATTTCGATCCTGATAGATGGAAATAACGATGGATGGCAAAAATATCTATTGGTTCACTCTTTGACTTGTCCTCTGTTTCCGCATCGATATCAGTCTGACAACTCGAGTACTCAATCGGCCGCTATCGTTCTCGATCCAGGTCTGACGTCAGCAATTATGCTCATCGTTTGTCTGTTGATGATGAGTGGGAATAGTGTGAAGAGCTCCTGCATCTACTTGATGAGGAGGGGGGAAGGGACTGTCAGCGGCGGGCAAACATCACCCAGTCAGACCATCGGTAAGGCGCGCATTTGTAAAGGCGCCTGAAAGACATGCCGGAGTAAGGAAACTCAACTGGTGGAAACTCAACTAATCCCAAACTAACCCCAGGGTTCCGTTGGAAAATTAACACATCCGAAAAGCAAATATTGTATCAAAATGGCCCTATCTCTTTTGATCTAGACGCGGCAAATTCAAATCGAGCTCGAATCTACTGGGATAGTGGTTCTCTATTCACCCTTCATCCTAATTGCATATCACATGTCCACAAGCTGGCTGAGTCTTTTCCGACTCGGATAGACAATTGTCCAAGTAGCGAAAAATCGACGATCGACTACCTTTTATCAAAGCGTTTGCTCTTCAATTTGCACGAGTTTGGCCACCAATTGGCCTACCAATTGAGACAGCGGTGCGCCCACGGAAAGACTAATGGAGCACTCTGCATGCATGCTTAGGCCAAAGATTCGTAGACCAGAGTCTTGAGCCAACTTTGAGACATTTCCAGAAAGGGATGTTTAGAGAAGATTCTCGACCGCGTTAATTTCAAAAGGATGAGAGGTTTGTAGTGAGGAAAGGGCGCAAAGAGGTGGTGAGTCTGTTGGTCTGAATTTATGTTCGTCTGGCGTTGATCGCGGATTAGATTTTTGAGATAAAAACGAGTAGTAGAAGGAGGGAATCTTGCAAAGGGAACATTATGAGTTTGTTGCTCGTCTAACTTGGCGGCCCCTTTTGAAGCTGTGACGTAGTAACCTTTTAACTTTTAATGACTCCACTTGATTGGCGCATGCTTGGCTCTGCTTGCGCGCCCGCCAAGCAGAGATGACAAGCTCAGACGAGTGGGAAGACTACCATGATAAATAGCACGATTGCTCAGGTGTCTTGGGGCTGCTGTGGGCTTTGCTCGAGATAGCAGACTCCATTGTCGGCATCAAGAGTAACTATTTGGCCCGTTTTGAAGGTGGAACAGGCGCCTACAGCCGTGCAGAGTGTTGGAATGCCGTACTCGCGCGCAACCACTGCCCCATGGGATATGATGCCGCCCAGCTCGGTGACAATTCCGGACAGAGCAAAGAAGTAGACCGACCAGGAGATGTCAATCGAATAGGTGATCAGAATGTCGTTTGGCTCCACTTGTTCCATTTCCTCCAGCGAGCCCACAACACAAGCTCGCCCAGTGACCTTGCCCGAGCACGAGGTCATGCCGGAAACTCTGGTCGCATGTTCGAGCTGTTTGTTGCTCTCGTCGCTCGTATTTGCTGAAGATTGGTGGCCACTGTTTCGCGAACTAGCGCCCCCTGTCAACTGTTGCTCGAAAGAAGAAACCACCTCTTGGAACTGCATCACTGGGCGGGAAAATCGGAGCTCCTGCAGCAGTTTGGAGCGTTGGTGCCGCCTCCTGGCTTTGTAGATGAGTCTAGGTAAGTCTTGGTGCACCGACTGTGCTGTCTGGTCGCTCTGATGGCCGCCATTGACGATTTCATCAAGCTCCTCGATGGTGAAGTAGAACACGAGATCGGCGGACGGCAAACGGCCCAAAAGACACAAGAGGCCGCCCAAGTGTCTGAAGGCCAAACGGAACCTGTGCAAGGTTTTGATGAGCATGGACTTGCTCTGCTCGCGTCTCAGTGTAGCATTTCTAGCCCGTGGAAAAGCATAATTGATGAGCAGGAATTTGCCTCTCACTAACTTGGCCTCAATTTCGGCCACCCTCTTTGCATGCTCTGTAGACTGTTGTTTTCCATTTGCAGTGATCTTGTTGTCCTTATTATTTTGGTCTTCACCGGCCGCTGATCCTGCCGCATCGCTACTGTTGGCACCAGTTTGCTTGTTGCTGTTTCCATTGGCCTGTTGTTTGAGGCGGATCGACAGGGTGCGTATGATGTAGCTACAGTCGTCGGCCCAAGTTTTCGTACTGAGACAAAACTCTTTGTATGCACGATGGCCATTGCGTTTGAGAAATTTGCGAAACATTTTGCTCGCTTTACTGTTCTGAGTGTCGCACAGGAATTCGTACAACTGCTTGTGCGACATCTCGCTCAGCCGACCGAGCTCGCCCTCGTCCACGATGATCTCGATCAATTGTGTCAACAATTTGGATATGTCTCCACTCTCCGTCTGCCTGCCCAACCTGCTGTCTCGTTCCGATGAATCACGCATCAGCACACTGAAGTCGTTCAAGATCTCAGTGGCGCCCACCTCACTTGGATAGGCTGGCTGCTTGCTCATAATGTTCAGACAGATCATATTGAACACCATGCTCGTCACGGTGGCACTTATGTGACAGCGCCAAGACTCAGCCAAGAGGCCCACTTCCGAACACAGTCTGTCCCAGACAAGTGCCACCTGTTGCTCGATCACTTTGTCCACCTGCTGGCCCCTTGCAGCCAGCTCGTTCGGCTTGGCTGTGGCCACGCCGCTAACCAACTCCATGAGCTCCTCAATGGGTCTCAGTCCATCGGATAGATTCGTTTTCTTGTTTATGATTCCGTGTCTGGCTTTGAGCAATCCATAGAGTCCCGAATCAAGTGCCAGAACAAAGCTGAACTTGCGTCTCATTTGTTTGCTTACTGGGTTGACTTTTTCCTGATGAAACAATTGCAACCGTTTGACCAATTCCTCATCCTTGACCTCCTCCTCCATGAAACCAATCATCGCCTGAACGGCGCTCAACATCATCCTCTTGTCCTCGTCAATGGGCCCATCTCCGTCCGAGACGAAGCGCTTGATTGTGTCCGAGTAGCTGAGCACCATGACGGCCACCTGCGAGTAGAAGCCGAAGGAGTCGGCCACATAGATTTTGCGCGTATGGTTTCGTTCGAACGGTTTATTGTTCCCATAACTGTTTGCCACCGGCTGGAAGTAGCTCAAGTTCATGGGACATAAGGCGCCTGGCATCACTTCGCCCAGATTGGCCCGCGACAACTTGTCCATGGGCGACACGAAACCATAGTCGAGCTCGTGGTCTATTTCGTCGGCATCCAAGCGCTGCAAATGAGTGAGAGGCCGCGATTGGAGCAGATGAATCCTGAGTCCAGTCTCAGTGGGACTGGACGAGCCTGAGCTCGAGGAAGAAGACGAGGAGGAGGAGGAGGAGGAAGAGTCCGACTGGGCAGTGGTCATTCCCCATTCGATTTCGCGTTCCTTGAGTTGGCCGCAAGTGCGCCTTAGGTCGAGCAAGAGATTTGCCAGCGCGAGTATTTGGCCGTCGCTCATGCAGCAACCTTTTGCAGGATCTGAGGGTATCTTTTCGAAACAATGCACCGACTTTTGTCCCAACTTGCCCTTGTACTCTTCACAGTCCTCCTCCCACACGAGCTCCTCCGATTTGCGCAAATCCACCCGAATTGTGTCCGTTTGTTTGCCCGCCACCACGCCCTCGCCCAGACCCAAATTGGCCGTGATCTCCAGTTTCGTCTTGTCGCCCGTCAATGGATTGCAAGTGGCCGCCACTCCGGCCACCTCGCACTCAACCAGCTCCTGAATAACCACAGACATGGGCAAGTTGAACTGCAGCCCATTTTGGCTCTTGTAACTCATTGCTTCCGGCTCGAACTGGCTCGCCCAACAGGAAACGATGGCGCCAAATATGTTCGGGGCGCCCTGAACTCCGAGGATGGTCTTCATTTGGCCCGCCGCTGAGGTTTCCAGCGAGTCCTCGCCCACGGCAGACGAGCGGACGGCAAATCTCTTGTGGGGCCCGCCAAGCTCTGGTCCAAACACTCGGCTGAGCGCCTGGCCAATGCCTGTCTCTAGCTCCTTGGGCAGAGGATAGGAGCAGAGAATTTTGTTGGTCTTGGAGCACTGTTTCGAGAGCGCCTTTTGCGCCTCGCCAATGCTGACAAACTTTTCCGAAAGTGGATTTACAAACACACTCTTGGCCGCCAAACAGCGCCGCATACAGTCCAACTCGGCCAGAGTCTCTTGCAGCGCCGGCTCGCTCGCCAACCACTGCAAATAGGCGCTGCAGGTGACCACCAAGCCCTTAGGTACGGAAACTTGTGGCTCGCCGGCGCTTCCGCTAGCTGATCTGCTCTCCAAATAGCTGTCCAATTGGAGCAACGAATTGCCCTTGCCACCGAGCAGACTCTCTTGGGCCAACTGCTTGCCCATTGGACTGTTGCTTATCTGCAGCAACCAGGTGAGTTCTCTTTGAGCCAAATTAATCTGTTCGGCCAGATTCTCCACTCTGACCATAGCCCAGCCGTCGAAACCGTTGACTGTCACTCGAAAAGGCTGATCGGCCGGAAGGAAGCGATTCGGGCTCGTTGGCTCGCCCGAAGCGTCTGGAAACTTGATGAGATAATCTTTCAGCTTGAAACCCTTGATTTTGAGGCAAAACTCTTCCTTGTTGTTTGTAGCCAACTCCTTGAACGAGGTCAGCTCCTCGAAGGTGCACTCTTGTTGCTGTTTGTTGAGCAATTTGCAATCGTAAAGTCCGCTCGCATAATCGAATCCATTGTGCACCATTCCAAAGACCACTCGTCTGCAAGCCAGAGGTCTGCTCAGGTGCACCTGGTGGCCACATTCGGACCATAGATACAGATTCTCTCTATCCAAGTGGCCTCTGGGTAGTTCTTGTCTCAGTTTCTCGCTGGCCGACAACAGTTTTTTGCATTTCCCGCCCCACATGACGAATTTTCTGCCCGAGTTTGGGTCTTCGAGAAAGTTTGTCAGCTGGCCTCTGAACATCATCGCCTGGTCGATGCGATTCTCGAGCATCGCTTCCAATGGCGGCCTGTCATTTGGTTTGTAGTTGTTGTACATTTTCACTCCATAATCAAGCTCGAATCTGCTCAAGTAGTCAAATTTGTCGCAAGTTGGGTGCGTTGAGATGGCCAACTTTATGGGGAACAGTCCAGAGCTATTGGCGTCTTCTTCTTTGTCGCCGGTCTTCTCTCTTCTCATCATGCCGTTGAAGAGGAGCCTCGATAGTGAAAATGGCAAGACAGTCTCGAGAGAGGCAGAGCCAATTTTGTAAATTCGCCTGTTCTCGTACCTCGACTGATCTTTCCTTTTTTCCTCATAATCGAGCAATTGTTCTGTCTCATACACGTACTTAGTGTGAGCCGACTCTCTGTCCTCTCGCAGGCCCAACACAAGCTGCAAGTTGGCCAACCTGAATGGCGACTCGTCGGAATTTGGCCCATTTGGATAGAGACTAACTATGGAAAGTTTGAGATTAAAATACGAGCCAACCTGGTCCACGGCCCAAAGTTGCAGATGTTCGTTCAAATCTTTCTCCAGAATCACCTGGTCCAATCGGCTCTTGGCCTCCGTTTGAACCAGACCCGCTTGTCTAACATCGGTGAAATCGTAATATTTCTCGTAATAAACTCTGCTCTCATTCTCATTCCTTATCTTTCTCAATTTTTCCTTAATAAACTTGCGTGCCGCTCGGTCTCCATCCATGATCTTAGGTGCAGTGCTGTTCCAAAGCAGTCTCTGTCTCGGGGAGCTTGAAGAAAGTATCAGACAAGATTTTCAAAAGGGTGTTGGACAAGAGTGGGGATCCTTAGCTCTGGAATGGTGATGGAGATGGAAGTGGCTCTATGGACATGTGGCATGGAAATCGATGGCATTGGCCGATCGTGGCGCCATAACACCCAAGAGGAGTGGCTATCGATCCAGTGTTAAGATGAAGAGGGGCAAAAGTATAAAGAGCTGCTCCAGTTCCATTGTATTATATTGAGCTGCTCATCAGGAGCATCGAGATCAGTTCCTTCTCTCCGACGTTGGATGACTCGTATTGGCGTGCTGAGCCATAGTTCATTTGCCCATTCAACTAAAACGATCTGAACTAAGCTGCATTAATTGGCGCGCTTAGTTAGCCTTTCGCTGGAACCAGTGAGATGGATATTTGCGCCAAAATGATACATCAGGCAGTCTAGACTTGAGCCATTGTGTTAGTCTTGCAAACTTGGAGGAGGAGAAAGCGAGCAAATGAGTGGAACAGTCTAAGTTACACTGTGTAACCCGCCGGCCAGTGAATCAGCCCAATGGTGACGAACAGCGAGCAGAACCAACAAGTGTGCACAAGACGTACGGCAAAATCGTCCCTTACAATTTGCCCGTTCCTGCAAGCCTTTTGCACAGTCGCCCGTTGCATCTTTTCTCCAGCATGGTAACGAGTATCACTAGGACCATCTTGTTGGCTAGCTAATTTCCAGCACCAAATGCCACCAGCAAACTGTGAATGGACGGGAAAACGGGCTCTCATTCTAGAGTTCTTTCGGGAGCAGACAATTTCAGAAAGCAGAGGAAGCTCATGTAAAAAACATCCCAATCTTGGTCCAAGTGATCGCTCACAATCTGTATCTAGCATGCAAGATTTCCCCTCCTCATCCGCCATCTCAAGCTCAACAAGCACCGCCAAACGAGCTTGAAACAAAGTAGACGAGCGCCCATTCTTTGTTTCGAACGCCGAGAACTGTCTCAAAGAGCTGCGCCAAAGTGTGAGCGGCTCCAAGTTGCATTCCGGCCGGCAATCAAGATGAATTTGTCAGACTTTGGGGCGACATTTTGGGTGTGTTTGATGGGCCAGCTCATCAGTCAATTTGGCCAAAGAGCAGCCAGAAGTTGAAGTGTGCACTTGAAAGTTCCGTTTGAGGTGCCGCTCCGACGCTTGGCTGTCTGCTTGGAGGCGGCTCTTGGGGCGCCGATGCAGCAGAATGGTGGCCATCGATTTGCAGCAGACTGAAACGAGCTCCATGCGAGCTGGAGGCCGCCAGTTTGCCACAAGGCGCAGCTTGTGCGTCTCTGTGGGGCTTTGTGAGGCGGACCCATTGGGTTGGGCGCTGTCAGGCTGGCGCATGACTAAAATTGTCGCATATTTTGCATCTCATCAGCTTCCAAGCCCAAAGGCGAGCGGAGGCAAATTGCAAACCGTCGCCCGGCTGGGCACACTCTTGCTCCCGCCGTTGGGGGATTGGAAAAGTGTGCAGCTTCCGTCCCCTTGTTGTATCCAAACTCGACCGTCTGAATGGCGGAGGATCCTCGTCTCGCGCCGACTGACGAAAGCGGACCCACAATTGGCCATCACTGAGCACGGTCGTGGTGACGCCGCTCGCAAGAATGGACCTAATTGGCGTTGTTTGCTGCACGATTCCAGGCAAACAGTATATCTGAGTAGAAGCCCAATTGCAAAGTGATGCTTTATGCTGACAGTGAAGCAAGAGTTTTTCCAAATTTCCGCGAAAAACTGCCTCTTTCACCGCTTGAAGCGAGCGTATTAGCTCGCCAAATGATACGCAAATATGTATCAGAGGGCTCGCCCGCAAAGGCGGCTTGCAAACAAGAGCTTGTTTGTCCAATCGAGTAGCGTCGCCCCTTTGCTCGTCCATTTCAGCGGGCGGGAAACAATTCGGAAAACAATTAACGTCACATTTTTATTGCGTTTCATTTGGTGTTTTCACTCATTAAACACTAGCTTGCATATGGAGTCACTGGGCGAGAGTTCGTGAAAAATCCATTTCGTTTCCATTCCAATTGGCCAATCACAAGGGCACATCACCAGCTCATTTGGATAAACTTCGGCGATCAGACACTTTGATTGCAATTGGCGACAAAGATTTTCCAAAAATTCTTCCAAAAACGCGTAAGGGAAATACTTCCAAGAAACTCGAGTTCTAATTGCGAATTTTGTTCAATTAATATTCCATTCAAGTTTGCAATTCAGCTCATTCGGAACCACCAGATTACGATCCAAGTCTCCATCTTACTCAGCACCATGGAAGCACAAACCAGATTAGTTGGGACTTTAGTGAAGTTTACGGTCCTCGTATTGCTGTGCAGTGGGTTCTGCATGCTTGCGGCGGAAGCGAGAGGCGACAAGGATAGGATCGTGGCCGTTCCAGGCGGCAACAACAACGATGCAGGACTCATGTCCTACTTCACCTCAGCTCGCCAGCTGCTAAACAACGGGCTTGAGGCGCACAGCTCGGCGCAAACTTATTCCGGCCTGATGCCCAACGAGGACCCGCGAACGGCCGAGATGTTGCGCCAAACAATCGACCAGACGAGCAGGCTGATCAGCTCGTACCGGCAAGATGGTCTAGCCAACATGCCGCCGATCGCCATGAATGTGCCCGGATTGGGCGCTCTCATGCGGCTGCCCGACAAACTGCTGCGGGCCGAGCTCTCGATGCTGCAGGACGGCATCCGCATGGCCCAGGAGATGCGCGAACGGCCCATTACGGCCACCATGAACACGCCTAGAGGTAAGTTCCCCGCCCCCCGATGCAACCCGCGCGAGGCGGGACCACTGCGGGACTCTCCCTTGTCCACGCTTACTATAGGCGCCCGCAGGGAGCCCGGCCTCTTTGCGTTTCGGGCCAGAAGTCTCGCACCGTTCGGTGTGCGTACGAACAACCTGTACTAACCAGCGTCCTCCCTTTCGCTGCGCGACTCTTCTTAAAATTCCCCGAAAAATGTAAACAAACATGTAAACAAACAGAGCTGACGAATATGTTCTATCGGATGGCGCAACAATTGAACCAGTAGTAGTGGCATCCTATCTAATAAATCATTTGCCAGACTGAGCAGTGGGCTAGACAACTTTTGTGTGTATGTCCTGATAAGGCGTTTGGTGCCTGACGGAGGCGGAAAGCGCTCACACTAAAGGGCAGACGAGCCTGCCTGGTGAGCCCCACACTTTGACCAGTGACCTTGCTCGAATCCCTCACAACTGAGTCCGAACGAGAGTGTCTCGTGCAAAGTTAGTCAGTAAATCACCAACCACCAACTAGAAGCGTGGGGCGCCACGAGGAAGTCGGTTGTCTTTGTCCGAGAATGCCAGCAACAAGTTCTGAACCAGTTTTTCTGCAACTCCCACTTGCAGTTGTTGCGTTCCACTTCTGTCCAAGTCTTACATAATTTACTCACAAAACAAGATCTAGACGAGCAGCCAGCAGTAGGAGCTTGCTCAAAGGCGCCAATTTCGGCCCTCCAGGGAGGAGCAGTTGGAGCACGGGCCCAGCAAACGAGACGAGGCACACTCTTACGAGGAATCTCACGATATCTCAGGCCAAAGTGGCCAACCAGCCCCAGCCCCAAGGGCAGCTGCTCCCTATTGCCTCACGCGGGCTGAGCCAAATGCAGCCAAAGCGTGGAGCTGAAATCGACAGAAGTTAGAGCAAAGTCAATTAGCAGGAGTCGTTTGTCCGCTGGCCCAGCTGCGATTGTGTGTTTGTTCTTGAGTTTTGCCAACCAAACTGGAGGAGTGCGCCGAGTGGCGACGAGTCTCGCTTGCTCGCCAACCACACTAAATGGCCATTTTAGCGCCTCTTTGCCTGTTTTCGTTCTCATACACTTCTGGGCCAGCTTCTTGTCTGCTTGCGGCGATTGTTCCTCTCGCTCGCTCTTATTTGGACCACCAGTTTGGAGGGGGCTCCTCCGAGCAAGCAAGTCTGGCTAGTGGGCCAAGTGTCACTGTGGTCTGGTGGCGTCGAGAGTGGCCGGCGAGCAGGCCAAAAGTGTTGGCCCTGTCCGGTGGGCGAGGGAACAAATTAGAGCGCTAATGGAAATGATTTGCTCTATCATAGTGCGTGTGTTTCCAGATCCACTGAAAGGGGAGGGGCGGCGCATGTTTGTGTATGGCTTCAAGTGCGAGGGCCAGTCTCTTTTGGGCTGCGAGCGCAGTGCATTGTTTGCCGTGCAGAGAAGCAAGCAGCAAAAGCAGTGCACACTTTGACTCGTTTTCGGCTAACTCTTGGCCAGTGCAGAGCTGCGGCCAGAGTGTCGCCGTGTGTGGTGTTTGTGCGCCCGTTTGGCAAAAGGGCGCGCCGCTCACCCAATGAGTAACAGATGAGCTCGGCCCTCATCCATCCTTTGATTATATCCACATTTTTTTCCACACTCTTTTCCTTACTACTCTCTCCCAGCTTGATCCGTTTAGAAGCACTGAGAACAACAACCACGACACGAAATCACTCAGCTCCTCTCCCCCCCACTCCAATCCAGACGGCGCCCTGCCTGCACGTCCGCTCGAACAGCCGAACAGCCGCAAAGACGAGGCTCGAAAGGAGCTGAGAGAGAGGCCGCCTCTGTAATCTATCCCCGTCGATGCCCAATATAGACCCAAAGGCAAAGAGGACTCCCCCTTCAGTTGACTTGGATTGCCTGCTCGCGAGTATTCCGAGCCGGCGAGCTGGGGCCAAGTAATTTTAGACTTCCTCTCGTTGGAGATAGGAAGTCATTTTGAGCGAGTTTCAAATGATCATCATGATGTTGATGAATTGGAAGCAAGCTGGCCGGCCGGCTTCCTCGTAAAGCTCTCGTTCGTTTGTTCGTTGTTCATTTGTTCTCGTCGCCCGCTCACTAGCTTAGCCGCCGCGCGTCTAGCTCAGCGCGGCCAGACGCGCACAGTTACAAGGAGTCAAAAAACAAATCACTCCCGAAGGGCGCCCCTATTCAGTCCATATTGCGTCCGCTCTCCTCCTGTGCTTTCACTCTTCCTTTGGGGGCGCATAAATCATGGTAATCACACGGCCTAAGGCGGAGGCCAATGGAGCCCAAGTGCGCAGGCCCGAGCGCGGCAACAAATGCAAGAAGGAGCAAAATTGAGAGTGATGGATACGCTGGATTGAGCCTGTACAGTGCCTGGCTGCTTATGGGCAAACGAGAGTACTCCCCCCAGTTCGTGTCTCACTCTTAGACTAGGAGGACTCTCAAAAGACGCAGCGCCGCCTCTGGATTGCCAGCTTTTGCCCATTACAAGGGAGGCCCAGTTGTTGCTGCTTTGGCTGCTGCCTTTGCTGCTCCTTCGGCTGCTGCTGGTGGGCCCAGTTTGGGGCCATCTCGGGCAGCACAATGGGCCGCAAAAGGGCCGCTCGGCAACTCGTTTGGGCGCGCCAATCGGCCCAGTCAGCTGGCGGCCAGTCGTGCGTCTGGGGCCTAGTCTCGAGCTGTGGAGCTGGACCGGCGGGCGTGCGCCAGTGTGACATTAGGGCGCGCAGGCGGGCGGGCGCGCGCACGCTCGCAACAAGTTGAGAGCAGCCAACGCGCGAACACTATGCCAAAGCACTATGGCAAAGCGCTCGGCCCTACAGCGCGTTGCGCTCGCCGCCTCCCTGCAGGCTGGCCTGCGCCCCCACTTTGGCCTCGCCGCCTCCTCGCTCCATTGGGCATGCGCGAGCCATCAACTTGCCCCCCATTGGCTAGGTGGCAGCTTGAGCGGCGGGGGCCAGTAGTTAGTGCCTGTGATCTTTGATTGTGTCGCCCGCGACTGAGGTGCTCGAGCGAAGGCCAACACGAAGGACCAATCGGGCGCTTAGTCGGCAGACAGTCAGAGTGTCTGCCAGAGTGGCGACAGTGATTTGGCCGCGACTCGACAATCATCTCTCCCTGCTGATCACTTTGGCACGAGCTAGTCTCAGTTCGCAGCTTGAGCCAGTCCAAGCGCAACAAGAAGTGCCCTCACAAAGACAGTCCATGTCTTCGGAGCTCTGTGAGTGCGCCGTCCATTGAGTGTGCGAATTGCCAACCAAAGTCCAGGGGGAAGATCGTCTTCGGGCGACAGAAGACGGCAAAGGAACCTTAGGGCTAGAATTCGGGCGAGTTTGATCTGCAAATTTTACGAGTTTTGTCGCCGAGCAACAGAGACTGCGGCAAGACCAACGAGCAAAACATTAAGCCAACAAGTGGACGAGAACAGTGAAAAAAGGAAACCCCAAAGCTTGAAGATAAACTCAAGAATTAATTCAGGAAAAAGAGCAAATTAAGCGGCCAACCATGTTTGAAAACCACCACCACCACCACCATCATGTGCACCACCATCAGCAGCAGCAGCCGTACGGCGAGATGAACCAGCTGGGCGGCTACTTTGTCAATGGGCGCCCACTGCCCAACTTGACGCGCGGCCGCATCATCGAGATGGCCAAGTTGGGCGTGAGGCCCTGCGACATAAGTCGCCAGCTCAAAGTTTCGCACGGTTGCGTTTCGAAGATTTTGGCCAGATTCAACGAAACGGGCTCCTTCTTGCCGGGCGCAATTGGGGGCAGCAAGCCGCGAGTGACCACGCCGAAGGTAAGCTAGTTTCTTGGAAGAGACAATTATGAAGTATGAAGAATGAGTTTATAATTGTTTTTGGCCCGCATTTTGGGCCAGAAGTGCCACACATTATCCATCGTAGACTCTCAGCTTTTGTTTTCATCTATAATCGGTTGGCGCTTTCGGGTGCACGTTAGAGTGCTATTCCAAGAGTGTGATTGTCGATTTTCTGTTTGATAGAAGCTTCGACTTTCATCGATGCAAACTTTTGATTTTTTGAACTTTTTTCTGCAAAACCTGTTTGCATCAGACTAGCTAACCCACGAGCTCGATTGCACACAACCAGGTGGTCCTCTTCATCCGCGAGCTCAAGGCTAAGGATCCGGGCATTTTCGCCTGGGAAATCAAGGACCGTCTCGTGACGGAAGGAATCTGCGACCGCTTCAACGTGCCCAGCGTATCGAGCATAAGTCGCATCCTGCGCAACAAGATGAGCCCCAGCTCCATGTCCTCGCCGGCACTCACCCACAACTCGGCCTCCTCGTCCGCCTCCAACGCCAGTCCGACCCCGCCGGCGCCACCTCCGGCCACCTGCAGCTCCGCCCGGCTGGCTGGGCCCAGTCGCGGAGGTTCGCCCGCGGCCGGAACTTCGCGCGCGGCCGAGCTGCGTCGCCAGCACCGCCAGCTCGATCGGGAGGAGGACGGTCTGGACGATGAAGACGAAGACGAGGAGGATGCCGAGCGCCAAGACGACCAGCTGGAGCCGGACGGCAGCGAGGACGAGGAGCAGCGCACGAACGGACGCGAGTTGGCCAGAAAGAGGAATGCCCACCGGAAGCGGACGCCGTCGCGGGACAGGGCGACGTCCAGTGGCTCGCTGAGAGAGTCTCGGCGAGCGGCGGCGACGAAGGCCGAGCACCTGGGGCAGCCGGAGAGCAGCATGGAGGCGTTGCACAGGTCTGGCTCGGCCACGGCGGCCGCAATGGCCGCAGCAATGGCCGCCTATAACACGCACCAGCAGATGGGCTTCCAGGAGGCGCAGTCGCGGGCGGCGGCCGAGGGGGAGCAGCAGCAGCAGCAGGCGGGCGTTCAGCTGGCTGCAGGCAGTGTCTATGGGGGCCATCAGCACCCGCTGGGCCAGCTGCACGAGCACCACCCGCTGCAGCAGCAACCGCAGCAGCAGTTGCCCATTTCCGGCGCCCACACGCAGACCGCCGGCTACAGTCTGTACACTTCCATGAGCGAGGCGGCTCGCCAGCAGCTCTACTCGTCGGCCGTGGCCGCCCAGCCCGCCATGGGTCAGCACCAACTGGCCAGCCACTTGGGCCCTCAGCACCAGCAGCAACAACAGCAGCAGCAGGCGCACCACCACCACTCTCAATCGCACTCGCACCATGCTCACCACGCCCAGCAGGGCCACCTCAGCAGCGCCTCAGCCAGCACTCTCCACCAGCACCCGAGCCAGCAAGACCAGCAACAACAGCAACAGCACCAACTGCACCAAGCTTACCAGCACCAGAGTCAAGCCTATAATCAGCAGCAACATGAGCAGCAACACGAGCACGAGCACCAGAGCCAACAGCATGCGGCCAGCCTCCAGCAACAGGCCCAGCAACATGGCCAGACGGCTGTTCACACTCACCAGCAACAGTATCACCCGAACCACGCCCACCCGCACCACTACCACCAGTTCTACTCGCACCATCACCAGTGGGCGGCGGCGGCGGCCGCCCACCAGCAGCAGCCGCACGTGCAGATGGGCGCGGTCGGGCAGCAGCACCACGCCCACGCGCACGTGCACCCCGCAGCTCACCCGCAGCAGCAGGCGGCCGCGTTCGGCGAGTACGCGCGGGCCAGCGTTGGGGGCGGGTCGGCGGCGGGCGCAACTAGTGGGGCGGCGGCCGCCGCATCGACCGCCGTGGCCGCCGCAATAGCAGTGGCCTCCAATCAGGCCGGTGTTGTAGGGGCGGCCAGCCACTTTGATGCGGCCGCCGCCCAGTACGCGCAAACCAAATACTCGGCGCTTGCCCAACTGCAATGGCAACAGCAACAACAGCATCAGCAGCAGCAGCAACAATCCCAGACAGAGGAGGCAAAGAGAGCCAGCAGCTAGGGGGAGAGAGTGGGCCTAGAGAAGGAGGGAGACTGTTTGCTGGCGCGGTGTCTGTGGCCGGCTTGTCGTTGTGTTGCCCTGTTGGCTGGCTGGCTGGCTGGCTGGCAATCTCGTGCGCAGCCAGCCACAGAGATAGATGGCAACAAGGAAAAAAAGAAGCAGAGAGAAATAATAATAATAATTATAATAGTAATAATAATAAACAATATCGCGCATGAGTTGCAACCAGATTGATGAGAGAGAGAGAGAGAGTGAGAGAGTGAGCCAGCAAGAGAGACAGAAAGAGGAATTCAATTTAATTGACTGGCTTAATATAGAGCTGGCGCTCTGGTGCCCAAACGGCGAGAGATGAGCTGCCGCTGGCTGGCTAGTCATTGTGTGTCGCACTATTTCTCTTGTTGCACAACAAACTTGCCGCCAGCCAGCCGCTCGTTTCATTCCCACTGGGCCTTTTCCAATTCCAATTCAAACTCAAACTTCCACTTCCATTTCTGCTTCCATTTCTACTTCCATTTCCATTTCCATCTCCATCGCGCAACTGCTGCTCGTGCAATTCTTTTTTTCTTATATAGTCAGACGGGCTATACAACTTGCGGCCCATTTTGCCCCCCTCTTTGGCGGCAAATTATTCCCTCGTGCTAGTCCCCAACACACAATGGCAACAAACGGGGGAGACGCGCCATCGAGCGAGACTGGCCAGTTGATTGCGTTGTGGTCGTCTCCTCGTCGTGTGTTTGTTGTTGTGCTCTAAACAACAGCTTGGCCCAGTGCTTGGCCCACTACTAAAGCTTGGCAGCGGCCAACAAAGAGTCAAGATGCAACGAGCGGCCGGCGAGCCAGCGAGAACAACACCAAACTTCCAACTCAAATGATGGGTGACCGGGGCCTTGGTTACGGATCAGCTGAAGCGCGGCAGCGAAAGTCAATTGCATTTATTCGAATCCTTGCGCCATCTTTCTCTCTTCCCCAACTTTATCGTATTTTATTTTATTCTATCCTATTCTTTATCCCTCTTTTGATTACTTGTTGGCCGCCTCCTCCCGCTTCTCTTGAGCGACTAGTTGCAGTTTCAACCAACAACTCTCTCAAACAGTAAGTGTGCCGCCTTTTCAGCCCCCCAGTCATCGGAGACAAGCGCTAGCAGGGGAGTGGAAAAAAACGGATTCCACAAATACGAATATTGAGACACAAGAGTGCCTTTAGGTGCACTTAATTTATCATTGCAAAGCTTTCTTGAAAGTCTATTCTGCCGTTTCGTTCGCTCTGGTTGAATAATTGCCCTTTGGCCAACTTGACTTTTTCTCCAACTGTCGCGCTTGCACTCAGAACAATGGCTCCTCCCGAACACCAGCCGAGACAAGCACTGTCACAAGCACGAGCAACATGGAGCACGAGAGCTAGAGACTTGCACAAGTGGAGTAACTGAAGCCCCTGGACAAGACTAGAGCCCGGATTATGATTGATCAGTCTATCACCAATTCCTCCGCTTGCGCCCACACACTTGATGCGCCCCTCTTGGCGCCACCCGCCACTTATGCAAAACACTCGCCGAGGGCCAGGAATGTTCTGCTAGTTGAAAATTAGGTAATTATCGCGCCGCAACAACAATCATCATCATTAGCGCAACTGTTTGATTTTCTCCAAGAACAAGATGATCATTCATTTTGCAATGCTCTTTGCAATAGTCCCGCAAAACGTCCACCCACACGACGGCCTGGGCTGCGCAAATGAGGCGCAGCCCAGGCTCTAAAACTTGCAAAAACATTACCACGTGTGCGCGGCACTGGAATGCATCTGCCTGCCTCGTCGGCAAAAAACACGGCCGCCTCCCCATCCCAATCCCAACCTTTTGTCCTTAGAGACTGCAAATATATTCATCATGATTACGACCAGAGCTTGTATTGGTGTCCGAACAATATTACCAACAGCTAATTCAGGATGGCTGACATGCAATTTCATAAAACGACCCCTCTCAACAACCCAGGCGAGATCCAGAATCTTTGGCCCTCCTGATCCCGAGGGTCCCCCACCGCCGAGGAAAAATTTCAAAGAAAGTCTACTCCCTCAGGATTGGCTAAAATTAGTGGCCAAGTACCCAGACTTTCTACCTGATCCCATGGATAATAATCCGCTCCACATATCCCGCCAGATAGACGACATGCTCAAGCGGCGCTCTGTTATTGAGATACCTGAATTTTATGTTGGAACCATAATGTCGGTCACTACTAGTAATGTATTCTCAGATACCAAGAAAACCAAATTCATGGGTATATGTATCCAACGTAACGGTAGATTATTAACATCTAATTTCACTCTAAGGAACGTCATCGATGGCATGGGAATTGAGATACGTTATGACCTCTATAACCCAATGATATTGAGCATAAACATCATCAAACTACAGAAGAGTCTCGACGATGAACTCATTTATCTCAGAGACGCGTTCCCTGAGTATTCAACATTTCCCGAGGACATGAAACCAGAGGTTCTAGAGGATTCCTCCGAAGTGCCCATTGATAAACGACTAGTCAAAATGAAACCATGGCCTTGGTCTCGCAAGTGGGAGAGGCACTTGTACAAGGGAATTGAAAAGTTGGAAGGCGTGCCCGAGCTCTTTGTCCAGAGAAGGAAGCTGGTCGAGGACGATAACGTTAACAATTACGATACACTTCTCGAGTATAAGCGGCACTGCACTGAGGAGATGCTTTACAATATTTGTAAACGTTTGGCCCACCACGAGAAAACTGTTGTTCAACCCAGGAGAGAGCAACGCGAAAAAGGTTTCTTAACTATGGGTCCGAAACTGGCGACTAGGGGTTCATCAAAGAGTTCAGATGTTGCCGGAGCCACCGAGTCATCAGATTGAATAAAGTCAATAACTTTGTCCTTCGTGTTGCATTACCAGGTAGACTTGAGATAGAGTTGTTGACTCGCAACTGGCAGTCTGGTCTGCACAGTTCAGACCGGCAGTTCGTGGTCGAACGGTCGATCGAATCGGCAGAGCTGGCGTATCCTACCCGTCGGCTCTATCCCGCATGCTGGAGACCGATGCAAGCCATCAACTTGAATCAATAATGATATCAAGTTTAGACCATGAGAACCTCAGCCATCGCCGCCAACGTCTCGCGTGAGTCGCCGAGGGTCACCCAAGCCACAAGGCGTCTGGCCATCGTGGCGGTGCGCTAATATTCGAATAACGCGCTGGGGCTAGAGTCCGAGTTTTTAACGTGAATACGATCGAGATTCTGCTTCAGACAAATATGCAACGGAAGTAGTAACGAGGTTAAACGTTACCGCCGACTTGCGAGCCCCGGCAGAGATAACAGTGATCAGATTGTGGGTCTTGCCAGGCCTTGGTATCTTCGTCTTGAGCTGAATGTCTGTGGGAAGCTTAAATCTCTTACCCTATGCGCATATTTGGCCCTCACGATATCAACTCTCTTTAGGGCTGGAGTCGGTCTTGCCGGGCTCTTTCAAATCGGCTCAATGTTGTATCCCGATGATCTCGCAGGAATACCCGCCTACCCCAACGGGGCCCAAGTGGGTGCTCTGGCGTGTATAAAAGCACTGAATAAACGATACACTGAGAGTAGTCCGCTAAAAGTTAGTGGAAGAGTCCACACCTTAGTGCCCTAGCAGTTTAATGTTGAACCTTTCCTACGTGTCCTGCCTTCTCGAGCCACGATATCAATCACCGAGGTCGCCTAAATCGACTCCGCACACTTATCGAACAACGGATACATGGCCGATTTGCTTCTATCACGTTAACTGTTGCTATCATTTCATCGTAAATTTAGAGGCCTTAATGTTTAGAAGCTCTAGCGACCATATCTGTCTTGATGTACTGCCCAGAAGCATCGGGTGGTAGCTTAAAGGACCCTGATCCACTCTTCGAAGCTCTCTAACATATTTCTCTAACATCCTCCTCTCGCACTCTCAGCTGGCCAATAATGTTTATCAAATGACTGATCGAAGGGAGTCGGTGAGCGATGGAATTTTTTCCGTCGAATTACCACTGAATCCGATTTCAATCACCTATCCTCGACCAGCGTAACCCCTCGATGTCGCTGGTGATCTCAATCTCTGTATATATCTCGTCTGTCAAATTTGCTCTAGCCCGAGTCGTGCGGTCTTGGCAGCGGGACCCCGTTAATTGTTCTCACAGCTGCGAGTACTTGTATCTCAGGAGTTCAAACAGGTATCGGTAACTAAGTGGGTCAAAAGTAACGATGCAGTGTACTGTTAGCCAGGGTCAATTGACTTCAAAAATATGTATAATGACTGTACTTCAGGGCATCCTGATGGAAATCCTTGTCATCGAGAGCTTCACTACCAGTGATCTGGTCTCCCACGAGTGCGGCAAACTGATCGTTAACTCAACTCTCAAAGGAATTGTCGTCGACAATGTTCAATTAAGATACAATTTCACACCCACTAACGGATACACCAGGATTGAAAGCCTGCTAGAAGAAACAAAAGATGGATTGGAAGAGTCACGGATTCATGGAATCATCGTCACTAGCAGACTCAGCCTTCTTGTCATCACGCAATCTACTTCCATCATCTATTGGATATTGAAAACAACAAACGCACCGAAACTTCAAGTGTAGAATTGATAGTTGTATCGTCAGAAAAAGCACTAAACTCAAACTCTGTGCAAAAAGTTGGAGATCAAATCAAGATTCATACGAAGGAAAAGATTCTTTCTTCGCCCTGCCTACTTTCACACCGATACTTATTCTATTCCACTATCTTTGCACTAAATTTCCATAACTGCAATGTGTCGATAGACCGTTTTGCGTAGCGTTATGAACACTTGACAAGGGCTAGTTATTTGTGCTACTTGGTGCCTTAGATTCAAATTTGCCACTCCAGTCGAATGTACCATCGTCAACGAAACGATTCGCTACGAACAAGTCATAAAATAGTCTCTTAAGGTAGTCATAGTCGGGTGCTTCATAGAAGTCCAAGTTCTTCACATATCGTAAGTAACTGGCAAATTCTTCTGGGCATTTATCGCAAATCTCCTCAACAGGTAGTTTCCGTTTTAGCTCTCCAATCTTTTTCATGCGTTCTTTGTGATCTGTCGCTGGGAGGCCTTGCCACGGTAGAGAGCCACGCATCAAATAGATTATAACATATCCTAAAGCCTCCAAATCATCACGGCGACTCTGCTCTCTGCCCATGTGAGTGTTGAGGCTCATATATCTCGCTGTTCCGATCGCACCCCTTTGCCCTCTGAATGCTATATGGGTGCCTGTTTCTGGATTTATAAATTCCTTCGCCAGACCATAATCAATAATGTGCACTACATTCTCTCTCGGTTGTCCGGGTCTACCCAGGAGGAAGTTCTCAGGTTTGACGTCGCGATAAATGATATTCTTCGAATGAAGTGTCTGGAATCGATTCAATAATTGGAGTGAAATATATAGAACTGATTTGAGACTGAGCTTACGATCACAAATATTGAACACCTCCTCCAGTGAGGGGCCTAGCAACTCCATAACCATTGCATGATAGATACCGGCACATTCGTCAATTCGTATAATCTTTGGAAAGCCTTCTGTCTGGCCGATCATCTTTATGAAACGATACTCGAGGGGTAATTGTGGTGCCTTGGTTGCTTTATTTTCAAGCTTTACGGCAACTAAATCATTTGTTGAGAGATTTTTACCTAAGAATACAGCACCATATGAGCCAGATCCAAGCAATTTGATTAACTTAAATTTATTAGCGACTAAAGATCCAATGATATCCTGATATTGGTTTGGCTTGACACTACGAGTGGTATTTTTTCCCATTTACTTCGAATGGTTATCCTTGTAGATCGTGCAGAAGTGCAATGTAATGTGTACCAGAACGCAAGAATAGGGAGTGGGCCTGGAGGTGAAAATGGAAAGGTTGTTAAACTCATCGATGTGATTGTTCTCAGAGCATAGCATGAGAATAAAACCAAATGGAAGAACCAACTAGGACATTTGGTTATGTTTATCATGGAATGTTTATCGTAAAAGATTTGAAAAAGGCATATTGACTGAATATCGTTTGGTCTTGGAGAGTAAATTGATGTAACAATTATTTCCACAGGGACTTATTATTTATTTTTAGGAATGTTTTTTTGAAGCTCTACTGCAGTCAGCTTCTAAAAAGTTGTCAGTTTCTTAGAGGGTTTGAAGTTATACGGTTTATAAAGGTGACTGCAAAGGGGCAGATGAGATCATATCGGTGAGAAGTTCAGAAAATTCGATGAGGGGCACAACAAGCAACTCACATTTGCAGCTCTCTTCTCTTCGCATCAACACGATTGATATCGACATACCATCGACTATGGTAAGCTGCACGTGATCCACACCTGTGATAAAAGGCGCGGTCAAGTTACTACTCGATGATTAGCACCATTTGTCATTTCAAGTTCGATCAAAGCATTCTGAGAGTTCCGGCGAGCTAGTCCGCGTCCATCTGCCGACAACATTTTGCATCAGCGAGGAGAATGACGCGAGAGAGATTGAAGAACACTCTTTGTGAATGAGTCTATTCCCATTGCACCTCACGCATGAGTTTAGAGGAAGGTAGTATAACTTCCCCACGGCCGTTTTCCACCAAGTCAGCCTTTTGAGCTCAATGATCGGGCACAGAAAGGGGCCGATGACATAAATGTAGATCTGCAATGCGCTCTGAAATATTGGCTCGTCCCCCTCAGATTCTAGATCCGGGCATAGATCTCAACTCCGCATGGGGACGACCGACATTCGGTGATCTCGATGCGAGGCTCCTAGGTTGCCCTACTTGCTTGAATGAAGTTTGACCCGCTCTCTAGCAACAGGTTTCGGCTTTTGGGGAGACACTCTATCCTCTGTCCTATCCATATGGTAACGACATCTCAGCCAGTGAATCGAGAACGTTTTCATCTTGCCCTCTTCAATAGCGAGCTTCATCTCCTCACCAAACTGCAATTGGAGATCTCTGCTCGTGCTCCATGGAGAAGAGTGTCCGGCGAGAAAACCCTCCGATAGTCATATAGTGCAGGCTAAAAGGTTTGTTTGGTGCCACGAAGGGCGAAATAGGGAGGCGCGCTCTTTCCAGTCTCTATGCTCTTGAGAAAGTGTGTCTATGTTACATCGCTCGCCCTTTGCCTAAGACTGGGCGTAAGAAATGCCATACGACTCGTATGATACGAGCTAGAGTGCACTGTGCGTAGACTGTCTTCGCCCGCCGCTCGCCAGATGAAGCTGCGATCGCCCGAACCGGATCAACTGGAAATCCAAGTCCAGCCTTCTCTCCTGCCAAGACCGCCCACCTGTGCGCACCCAACTCATGCCCAAAGCGAGTGTGTCTGTTTTGAAAAATCATCCAGCCACTTTTGCTTCTTCTCCTCCTTCCTACTCCTCTCCAAGTCGACTTGCTGCGCCCACTGAGAGCGAAGTGAGCAACAGCCCTCGCCTGAGATTGGCAGAAGCACACAAGACGCCAAATGGTGACACACTCAGCCGGCGTCGTTTGCCACGTGCTCAATCTGATGGCAAGCCTTAGGTGCCGATAGAAGAATATTCCTCGACTGTCAGTGTAAATTGAGTGTGTGTGCAAGTTTGTGTGTATTTGTGTAAGTGTGTAAGTGGGCGCGTGTAAGTAGTGAGCGTTTTCTTGTGCCCGACCGGTTGGATGCACCTAGACACTAGGGCGGAAATCTGTCACCATGATAAGTAGGCGCAAGATAATTCATGAGCAGCAGAAGAGGGAGCAAAAGGTTGTTTGTCAGAAGGAGAAGGAGAGCAAATTTTCAAGGCAACAATTTGAGCTGAAAACGGAGAGCAGTTGTTCCTATGGGACAAACTCGAACAGTTGTGGCAGCTCAAATGGAGATTGTGGAAGCAACATGGGCCGACTGCTTAGGGCGCCAGAGACAAGCTTTCAGGAAAAGATTTCCGGCCAATTGGCTGAGACGCGGGCCAAAGATTTGAAGATACACGAAAACTTGCTGGGCGACGCGCTCGATTTGGGCGAAAATAATTCTCCTATCCAAAAGAAGAGGCAGCAGAAAATTGTTACCAATCAAGAGGATTTCTACGAACTAGATCACCAGCAAATGGAGAGAATCAAGAAGGGCGGCAAGAATATCGATAGCAAAATGTCAGCCGAGAAAAAGCTACCAAGAAACCAGAAGCGTGGCGACAATTTCGCAGCCGCAAAGCAAAAAGTGAACCAGCAAGACCAACCGGAAGAGGTTCTCGCCCAGCAAGACTTGGACGATGAGCTGGAGTATCTGGGAGGTGGGAGGGAAAACTTTGACCCCTACTCCATTTACGGCGAGGACGAGGATGAGGAGGAGGACGTTTGGTACTCGGAGGAGCGTCTGCTCGAGGTAAGTGTCAATTTTTCTCCCATCTCTTCCAGTTCCATTTCGCTGTCGCCATTCGTGTTTCGGCTTGGCGGTGAAATTGAACTTGAGCTAGCCAGTTCAGAGCGACTAGCTGGGCGCTCTCAGTGCGCTCGTGTCTGCCAAGCTAAGGTCTAGCCAGGCCGCAATTCAACGCCTTGACGGACGCAAATTGGGCACCCACTGCTCGCCCACCCGGCCGGATGCGCGGCCATGGCATTGGGTCGGGCCAAGTTTATGATTGGCGGAAGTGGCGCCAGAGCATTCGACTGGTGGCGGCCGAGCGACGTCAAGTGCAAGTGCAAAAGTGAGCGCTCTCGTCGGACCACACGGACAACTGGGGAGCGTCCTGCGAGCTTGGCCGAAGATCACTTATTGCATTGTTGTTGTTGTTGTTGTTGTTGTCGTTGTTTTTCCGCCACATGCCAGTGTCTGCGTCTGGGAGCTCGCCACTCACACAGCTCATTGGCCAGAGCTTAGGGCTCGAGAGTGGGGGGAGAACGACTTAGTTAATATGCCAGATATTTAACTAGACAATCTAGAAGGTTTGTGTGAAGTTTTACAACACTCGATGGCTCGCTGGCGCCCGTTAAGCCGTTTGTGACACTTTTTGCAGTTGTCCGTTTTTTTCCCCAGCCAAAAGCTGGCTCGCCCACTCGCTTTGGCCTGAGCTCTTCCGGCGGCACCTAAGCAGCGGGCCAGTGTCGAGTGTTGCAGAGGGATGGCAAAGACAAGCACGGCACAACAACGACACCAAAGCCGCAGTCATAACAGTGAAAACTTGCGCCCGTTCCAAGAGAGAGAGAGAGCTTAGGGTAGACACAAATGGACGGCAATTCATCCCGCTTCAGCCGATTGACGCGCCGCTGTTGTTTTGTTGGAAAAATCTAATTGATTTTCTCTCCCGCCTCGCCTCGCACCGGCTATCTGTCTCTGAAAGTGTTCCAATTGGCAGCCCTTGGCTCTGTTGCGTCTGCGCCTGTGGGCCAGTCGCCTTTAAGACGAAGGAGAACTTTTTTCCTCGCCCAGAAACTGTTCCGTCCTGACAAAAGGCCGACCAATAGCGCGCCCCTTGCTGGACGGTGGCGGCTCTCATTCATTCATCACGAGCTGGCAATTGTTTCACGAAGAGCCACGCACACAACAACAACAACAACAGCGGCGTTCTTGTAGTTTACTAAGAGCCACTTGGACGAGACAGAGACAGAGAAGTGGCGCAGACCACAGATCTCGAGCTGGCCAACTCATTGGCGGGCATGAAACTGTGCAATTGTTTTCCAGACTTCGTCTGTCGCTCTTTGTGGGCCGCCCGTGCAAGTGAAACGTGAGCTATGGAATGCCAGAAAGAGGAACAACAAACCACTGCTGCTGCTGCTGGAGGGAAATAGAAATGGAAACAGAAATAGAAATAAAAATAAAAATCCCACAATGAGTGGCCCAAAGCAACAGGTCCCACCGGCGGCAGAGTCACGCCGCTCGAGTGCTTGTTTTGAGGGGTGCTTGTTACTCGCAGGCCGCCGCCATTGCCCTACTGTGGACCATTTTGGCTCACGTCTGGCCGTCAAACGGGCGGCCTTTGGGTGCAAAATCTCTCTCTCTCTCTCTCTCTCTCTTTCTGTCTATCTGTTTGCTTTGTGCTGCGTGTGTGTGCCAAGGGAACATAAGGGCCAAGAGGAGCCACATTCGGTCTCTCTTGGGCCGGATGGAGTGCAGAATAGAGAAAGGGAAGAAAGTAGGCGAAAAAGAATATAAAAGACGTCCAGAAGAAGAGCAAACCAGGCGGCCAAGTGGCGAGCGACCACTGGTCAGCGTGTCTTTGTGTCTGAGAGAGAGAGAGCGCGAGTCGCTCACTGGCCTACAATTTTTCGCCCCTCCACTGACCATAGATTTCTATCGATTGCCCGATCGAACTCGAGCACGAGCCAGAGAGGAAGATTGAAAGGCGCCAAGAGGGAGGCGAAGTAGAACACTTGCTTGTGGGAGGCGAAAAGGCGCTGCAAGTGAAGCCAATGGAGAGGTGCACACGAGCAATTGAAATTTGTTGCTCGGCTATAATTTGGGCTCATAAGAGATGGAATGCAATGAGAGTTAAGCGGCCAAAGGTGGCCAAGCAGTGAAAGGAAATGAGGAGCAGAGATGAGTTTGAGCTTGAGCTTGAGCTTGAGTTTGAGTTTGAGTCTGAGGAGAGAGAAATCGCCACTTGCCGGTCAGCCAGTGAACTTGGACCGAAGCATTTTGTTCTAGTGCACTTTTGCACACCTCAAGCTGGCACTTTTGCTCTCCATCTTCATGTCCAACTCACACTCTCTTGCTCTTTGTTGCTGCTGCTCCTGCTTCTGCTGCCCACCTCCAACTCCACTTGAGTCATTCTTCTTTTCAGCGCTTTTCGGCTGGCTCGGCGAGTGAAGAAAAAAGAACAACAAATAAGAAGTCCAGCTCCATTTGATGATGCCAAGCCAGAGGTCAAGCCGTTGATTAAATGGTCTAGTTTTGTTTTCTCCAATATAATCATTTCATTGTATTATTCCTCGCGCGTCATTTGGCCCGCCAGAAGCTAGTGCACCTTCTCCAATGGGCGGCCGGACATGCCAAGCAGAGCAGAGCAGAGCAGAGCCGAGCCAAGCCAAGCACGGCGCCCTTTCCGCCTGCTCCACCGTTTGCCTTCGCACACCTCCAAACTTCCGGCCGCTGACGGTCGACGGCGGCAGTGGCGCAGGCTCGTGCAACAGGTGCGTGTCTTTATGTGTTGTCTGGGTCGGCGTTGGCCTCTTGTTGCCGTTTGGCCGGCTCTTTGTTCTTGCCAGAGAGAGTGGCGCGCTTCAAGTGGGCAGAGAAGTGAAAAGTGCACAGTAGCGGCCGGCGCGCCAGCCACGCAGCTGGGAGATTTGCATTTAAATGGTATCATTGCACATTGGGCAAGAGTGGTAGTTGTTGTTGCTGTCGACAGAGATGGAGATGGACAGACTGTTGGGCAAGAGACTGGCAGGCGGAGGAGCAAGCGGCAAGCCCAGGACGGCGAGCTGCCAGACTGACAGGCGCGGGCGGGCGGGTGCGCTCAACAGTTTGATGGGCGCTCCACCGCATGGGTGGCAGTGTGTAGCACTCTGAGCAGCCAGGGAAATGAGGGAAAAAGTTTGAACAATTTCAACTGGTGCTCAAGTCATCTTTGAGGCCGGCTGAGTTCCACAAACGCGTCAATAGAGACTGGAGCTAACCGAGATCAAAAATCAAGAGCCAGCCGGCTCCATTCAAATTGCGGGCCAAATGGACACAAAGCCCAGCTTGTCTTGGGCACCTACTCGGCGGTTTCTCTGTGTGCTACTGTTGATGCGGTGAAACGTTTGCGGTTCTCTGTCGCAGGCAAGTTCCGCTAGCTTAGCATATCCGCTTTCCATTGCGACCACCTGTTCTGAAGCTGAATCTGCTCGGAAGAAATATCACAAGGAGCTGTCTCTCGGTCTGTCCAAATTGGACTCTTTGCCTTCAAAATTATCGACAACGCAGCGTGAAGAGGAGGGCCAATTACTTGCTTCTGATTGCTCGCAATTGGCCTCGAGAGCGCAACAAATGCTCACCATTGCTCCAAGGGGAAGAGACTCGCTTCCGGCTTGAGCTGAAGTGGCGCCAGTGATCTTGAGATAATGCAGAAATTGTGTGCCGATGGTAGAGGGCGACAAGTTCTGCGCTAAGGATGCAGATGCACAATTGCTTGCGCGATTGCGCAAATGCATAGCCAATTCGTCAAGCATGACCACTGGATGTCGAGCAGCAATTTGATATTTTTCATTTTTATCCGCCCTTCTCTTTGCCTCCACTTGAAACTGGCTGGCTGGCTTACACTCTCTGTGCGCTGCAAGTGGCCGACCTTGTCAGTAGAGCTTGGTGCCGGCATGTTGCATGGCACTAACTTCGGGGTGAAGCCAAATTTCATGCCATTGTTTGTGTATGTCGAGCAACAAAGCGGGCAGACCGCTTGCTCGCTTCCTGAGCAGCGTCGCTCAGAGCCAATCAATGTGTATCAATATGATTTCAAAACGTCTTCCTAAAGAGCCTGAGTGGAGAGATAAAAGGCCAGCCAAACTACAACAATGGAACTCTGAGGAGGGCAATTGATCATCTGAAAAGGGCAGCATGCAATCATCATGATCGTCGTCTATGATCTGGGATCATCGGCACCAAGATCATGCATGCAGTGAGCTTGCGTCCGGTCGCCAGTGGCCAAAGTGGCTCGCCTCCCACTCGGCCACTTTCCCCTCTGGCCCATTGCACCTTAGTGCTGCTTCCTCTGTTGCTGCTGCTCCTTGTTTGGCCCTTTCCTTGCAGCTCTCTGCTCTGGTCTGCCTTTCTCTAACTCAAGTCGAGCGCCACCTGTGCTCTGGTGGCGGCCCATCATTTTAGGCCCAGCCAATGCAATGCTCGTTTTGCCGGCCCAGCCGCTTGGAACAAACTTCAAAATTGTTTGTGAAAAAAGTTGTTTTTCTAATTAAATCTCTCAAGCCTCCCATCCAACAAATGGGAACTCTTTCACCCTCTCAACTCCTACTCCTTCCTCTCCTTCTCTTTCTTCTTCTCTTCCTTTCCGGCAACACAATTTGCCCACCTTAGTCCTCTGGCATCCTCCAGCACTGCAGTGCAAATCGCCGCCTCCTAGCCAAAGCCGCCCAGACACACACTGACCGCCAACAATGGCAGCTTATGCCAATGCTTTCCTCCTGGATGCCTCTCATCCCAAATCAGCATCTTAATGAGCCACAGGCGAGTTTACTGCCATTTTTGTGCAACATTTGTGCAGAGAAAAAAGGGAAACGTCTCACTTGTTGCTCGAGTCTAATGGGAGAAAGATGGATAGAGGAAATCTGCTGGCCAAGAGGAACTGCCCCACGACACGTTGGCGCAATTCTCCATCGTTGCTCTTTAATCCTTTGGCTTCTCATTTGGCTCATCATAAGGACCGCAAAAAGAACATCGACATCTGGGCAGACTTTTTTCACCCGCTTTTCCTTGGCCACCAGTTGTCCAATCCAACGGTTCAATCCTGGACGAGCCTCGGAAAACGTGGGAAAGTGGGACCAAAATAGTTGAAGCCAATGAGAATGTTTCCACCTACTTTCCATAAACGGTTTTCATTCTCCCTTGCCAGCCGTCCAATTCAATTAGCTTCCCAAAACGGAACCACTGTTGTTGTTGTTTTTTCAAGCCGGCGCTCCAAATGGCGCAATCCTGGGTTGCTCTTTGTTAATTGAGATTTCGTGTTGATCTTCTCCAGCAACTCTTTGGCACTTTTGCTTCAATCTGCAATTTAGCCTGCAGATTTGGATTGGCAAGAGGCGAAAATGTGGCCATAGAGGCAAACAAACTGCTACGAGAAACTGGTCCTAAGCCAGTCTCTTGGTCCGGCCGCAGAGCTCTCATGAAAGTAATGCACAGCAGCTGCAATCTCGCCCACTGCTCTGGCCGTGCCTCATGCCAACGCCCAGCACTAAGCACCAATGTTGCGGCCTTATGTGTCGGCCGATTAAATCTTCCTCCTCCTAAACGGCTCTGGTTTTGCTCCTCGCTCTCTCTCTCTCTCTCTCTCTCTTTGCGTCCTCGTCACCATCGTCAGGCCGACCAGGCAGGTTGTTCACCTGCCGCCTTGGAGAGAGCCGAGCAGAGGACGAGCGAAAGTGTTTATGGTGACGTTGAGCCCATGTCTCTAAGGCTCGTCCCAGCCGAGCAGCACACACATACGGCACACGAGCCTAAGGAGAGTCGCAGTCTATTTCAGTCCAGTCATAAGTCCTTCAAGCCTGGAAACAAATTCAAACCTTCTCTCTAGTCTGTCTCTGCTATCTTTCCTCTCGTTAGCCACTTGGCTCAAGCAAACACGGTCACAAATAATTCAAAGAGACACACAATTTTCTGCACCCTCAAATTGGCGCCCATTCAAAGAGGTGGATAGAGTTTTGCTCTCTATGATCTGTTTGCCATCAAAGTTGGCTCACCAGGATTGGAGAATTATTATTTAAGCACCACTAATTCTCAGCTCCTCCATCTCCATCTCTCATTGAGTGGCGTTAAATTTTTTGAGCTAAATTCAATTCAATTGAATTCAATGGAAGGCAATGAAAGTGGCCACTTGTTGTCAAATTGGGCTCGTCTATTTGAAGAGACGTGGCAACAGAACACACAAGGGCCACACGTGCCACACACGAGTGCCCAATTGGAAATGGAATTCAATTGGACACAAAGACAGACCAGCCTTTCGACAACTTTCCTTTCCACTCTCAATTGACGGCGTCGAGTCGACGCTAACTCTTGCCAAGCTGGTCCTTTTTTTAGATTATATTGGCCACTTAAAAGTATCAATCGAGTTTGATACTCATCGACGTCGGTCTCTGTCTTGCGTCAGACGGCAATCTGACGACGACACTCGCGATCCAACTGGACTGACAGACGGCCAGACAGACGCTGGCTCGACCAGGACAGACAGTGGTGGGCACGAAGATGGGCTCTGAATGGCGAGACTGCGGGAGGACTTCTTTGCTTTGGCGGCAGGTGCAGGCGGCGTGCTTGTGGCTACGCTGGTGGTGGCCGAGTAAAAAAGGTCGTGTGTGGTGCGAGCGAGGCGCCAAAATGTGTCATGGGCGAGACGGAGCAACAAAGGCAATTGATGCCAAAAGTCGATTGTTCTCGCGGTTCAATTGGTTGTCTTTTTTGCCTTTGCTGCCTACTTGCGGCCAGCCCGAAGACAAGAAAAGAACACAAGGCACAGGAGGAGAAAAACAGAGGTCTAATTTTGTCTAGTCGAGCCTGTCGGAGAGCACCGCAGAGGACTAATTATAGCTTTTGTTTGTTTTGTCAATCTTCCTCCTCCGACGTGGCTCCTGTTTTGCTCTCGGCGAGCAAAATTATCTTTTATGCAATCGTGCAAACATTTGCGCCGCCACTCTGCACAAAAGACTGGCCAAGTGTTTGTGGTCGTGTGTGAACCTTTCCCTGCCGCGAATGTTCAACTCCATTCTTTTTGGGTGTTCGGATTCTCAAACACCACTAGCAACTAGGCCCCTCCGAGTGGCTCCTCGATGGGCGGCACGCCGCCGTGGCCGCAGAGGCAAAGAAAAGTCCCAGAGAGAGAGAGAGAAAGAAAAAGACTCACGAAAATGAGATAAATAATTCTGGCCGAGTTCAAGGCGAGTGCAAAGAAAGACATTCCCCTAGCTTGACTTTCTCTCTCCACTTTTGCCTTCTGAGTTTATCTCAAATTTTCGCCATCACCGGCATTTGCACTCCAAGCGGCCAAGATGCCGCTTGGATGCCGTGATGCTGGCCGCAGATGCAGCCACTTGCGTGCGAGGCTGCCCATTTGTCTGGCAGTTGGAACTAGCCAAAAGTGTCTCGACTCAGAGCCACTCTGAGGCAAGTCTACGTCGTCTGCATGAGTTTGTGCAGCTCGCTTGTCGGCTAAAGTTGCCTTGATAAGCAGCAAATATGGCTAATAAGAGACGACTTGAGCAGATCCTCTTGCTCGCCCGGACAGACGAGCGCTCGAAGTGGCCAGCATTCGTGATCGTCCATCCTGCTCATTACCAGGCCGCCGAGCCAAACCAACAGAGCCAATGATGTGCACCAGTGAGAAGGGGAGAGAGCGAAAGGAAAATAAAACCAAATGGACACAGAGCTAACAGGGGAGAGTAGCGCACTGGAGAGGGCGAATGGATTTGGGAATGGAGATTTTCTCTTCTTCTTAAATTAAATCATGAATTTGAATGCATCCTCATGAGTGATGTTGCCGTTTTGCCACACATTAATCAGAATCTCCCCATGTTGCGCCAAATGATCCCAAGCTAAGGCGGCGCAAGTGGAAGCGAATGGCTCGCTTAGAGTTGGCATCACTTTCTAGCTCAATGCTGCAACCAACAACCCGCTGCAATGACGATCAGCCGCCAATGCATTACACGAATGATAGCCAAGCAACAAAGAGTGCAATCCAAACTCGAGCCTTACCTCTCAAGCAGGTGCTCACAATTTCGGCTAGATTTCTCATCCAACCATTCTTGTCAAAATGATGCGCCCATTTTCCTGCTCATGTCTTGCTCCATCTTCCTTCTCGCTTGCCGGCTAAATTTTGTCCCCGTACATTGGATCTGGCGAGTGGCAACTGGCAAGTCAGAGCCACAGAGTGTCACAATGTTGCTCCACTCTGTCGGCACTTTCTCTCCCACTGACTGTGGGCCGCTCGTCAAGGGTCGGCCGCTGGTTCCAGCCAAGCTCTCAGATGCGCGCTCTTTTCCCATTTCGAGCCTCAAAGTCGGCTCCATGAGACACACAAACGACTTTGGGCCAGTTCTCATGCCAACTGAGAACGAAGGTCGTCAAAGGTAGCACACAGACAGCACGCTAATTGGCCACGGGAGGCAATCCACATTTCATCTATTTTTGATGCTGGCGAAAGTGAACGAAAAGGCACTGTTTTACAAAAGCGGCGAAACTGTCTACCGTTCATTTTCCCTCCAATCTGGCTTCGAGCTTGCCGCCGAGATTGAATGCGTCAGTCTCTCTTTATATATTTCTCTCGCTTGTGGTACACATTTCGAGGGATCATTGATTGGACGGAAAGTTGGCTCAATGTTGCCCGTCGACCAGCAGAAAGTTACGCGCTCTCGACGCGCGTGATTTGCGATTCCGAGCATTCCATCAGCGAAGGATGGCCACCGCTGTTTGTTTTATTATTTCTTCTCCATCAACTTGTACACTTTGCGGCCTGAAAGATAAACATAGCGTAAAAAAGAGACAAATTCCTCCTAAAGCTTCTCTTTTCTTCATCCGGCTCGAACCGTGAACGGTTCAAAATGATGAGGACAAAGCTGAACTCAACTCCTACCTGGCACCTGGCACGAAGAGAGAAAGGGAGGTCGGTGTAATCCGGAAGGAAATTGTGGTTTGTTTTCGGCGAAAGGAAGCCACCATGATGATCCTCAAGCTCTCTGAACTATTTGTCGAAATCGGGACAGGTGTCTTCAGCGAGGTGAAGCTACCGCTCGACAGGTACGATGAACTCGGTCTCGACGAAGAGTCGAAGCGGGCGCTTGTGCTTGACTGCAACTATCTTGATGCTTGTGGTGGAGTGACCATGCGTCACGCTGCAGACAGCTACCTTAGCTCCGACTCGAACGACATCTTGGGACCACTGTCAGAACCAACTTCCAGGGGAGAGACCATTTCTAGCAAGCAGTCAACAATCGGATGGGCAAATATGAGCTCGTTTCAAGTGGATTGATCTTGTTTCTTAAAGACAAGTCCTGGGTTTGTAAAAAGGAACAAGCCACTCCAAAGTCTTCTTCGCAATCTGCCGCAACTTTGTTAGAGGGAAGGGCTAACCCAAACACGAATGTCACCTGATCGCTCATTCATCATCTTTATCAATTAGTCACTTGATCACGACGGGAGAGGATTGATATGCCTTTTCCATTGTTCATTCGGCAGAACGAGAGCAATCAGACATCCTTCTCTCCAGCTTGTTCTAGCATGCAAGAACAAAAGACGCAATGACGTTGGTATTGTTCGCCAAATGGTTTTTGTGGCTTGCTCTCATTCTAAACACACTCAACCACATCATTTCTTCCATCTTATTGATAGTGACCTTCAAACAATGTTGATCTGGACCAGACAGCAACTTTTATCGAATGAAACGCAGTTGACCGTCAAATATCAATCTAGAACTTCTGCAGAAGGTGCACTTCTTCGCTCTCTTCGTTGGGTCGCTTTTCGACAAGCCTGTCCCCATTTTTGTCTCAAATGATAATCTGCATCATCTAAAGGCCAACTCGTTTGGACAACATTAAAAAAATTAGACTGTCGGTTTCTTACACCTTTATGTGTAGTCCTTCGAGTGATTCTCTCAAGGTTCGCCACTTTTCACACATATTTATCGACAAATCGACTTTTTTGGACAATCTAAAGAAACGAGGCAACACCCACGAGTCCTATCAAAGCAGATCTCAATACGAATGAAGGAAGCGTCTCTTCCTGCTGATCCTCATTTATGAAGCGCGTCTAGCGCCACCTCAGTAATCAAACGATTTGGTCCTTGAGAAGTAAGCGATCTAATTATGATCATCTAATTATTCTTACCAAGAGCAACCAATAAGCGACCAGATAAATGTTCGCTGCTATACACTTCTCAAAAGACATCCTAATCATTCCCAAAATTCTCGGACTAGCTAGTTGCTTGAGCAAGTCTTCGCTCAAGAAAAGGCGCCTCCAGAGAATCACCGGGCATGACATGCTGAGTCGCATTGATTGGATCTCGGCGAGACTGTTCATCAGGTCGATTGTTATTCTGGTCAGACTTTCCGACGATTTCGTCCAGATACAGATTAGCATGATGAAAATATTGACAAGGACGAGCACGAGAAATGTCGCGGCCAACGTTAGACCGTCTACAGCAACTTTCAAATTACCAATAACAAAATAGATTGAGATAATATTCGCAATTGCAATCATCGCAGATTGCGAAACACCAAAATTGGCGAGTTGATTCAATGTGTTGTGATGATTCCTGAATAATTGATAATTAATGTAGGAAATGAGAAGATACTCGCAAAGTTGTGCTTCAAGCTGACCAGTTTGCACTCTGAGAAGATAGTTATCGAATGAGTAGTCTGCAGGGCTCTCTTTTTCGTTGGGTGTTTGATTCTCAATCAATTCCTTCTTGATCTTTAAACGTCCTAGCATTCTTGATATCTGGCAGCATATCTTTAGCTGATTACTGATTTGCCAGGTCCAATTTAAGTGATGAACTAAAGTTAACATGAGCAACTGTAGCCAGAAACCAAACATGGCTGCCAAAATTATTGCGCAAAAGCAGAGCTCCATTATGGCCTTGGCGTGGACAGCGACGGCCTTTTTGGATATAAAGAAGAATCGATCGCGGAAGTTTTTGTTTGTAACCATCAATTGGTAATAATCCAGCAAACTCCTGTCCGTGGGGGTAGCCCTATTCGATTCTCTCTGCACCAAATGACCATTGGGTATTTGGCCATCACTCGAATTTGTGCTTAAATAAGCCGTGTTTCTCGACGGCAATCGAGGAAACAATTCATCACTTGATTCATTATAATCGATCTCATAGTTTGGCCATGCTTTTTCGACCACCCTAAGAATGTCGAATAGAATTATGAAAAATATTATCGCTAGCGAGCACATGAATGCGTTGAAACAAAACAGACTCAGGGTCAATCTCGAACAATGAGAGATGTCATTTAAGAAAGAGCAGCGATAAGAGACGGGCCTGACTAGGTTTGCTGCCTCAACTTTGTTTAGCAAGCGGATGAAATTATCACTTTTCACCCTGGCACTTGCGATTTCTATTCTTGATTTAGGCAACTCGAGCATGTAACTTTGCCGCTCAACCTCATTGGCCGCCACCAAGAAGGACCTTTCGCGCAACTGACGGATCTTGCTCTTGATTTCGCGCTCCATTCGTCTAGCCTCCAACTCAGGCGACGTCAATAGAGTCAATGTATCGCCACCAAGACGCCGTTTCCATATGGCAAGATAATGGCCCGGAAATAGGTAGAATGTGGCCACGGCGCCGAGAACTGTGGCATAGCTTAGCATTCCATGGACGGGGTCAGACCTGAATATACGAGCGAAACTTTGATCGAAGATAAGATTCAACAATGAAAGCCATAATGAGTCTTTCTTTAGTGAAAAAGGCCCGTTCCCATCCTGCTGCTCGATCACATCATTGTGACCGATATAATTGGGGTGGAACAATTTTTGAGCTTGGTTTCTTATAGACACTTGTCCTAAATATCTGACTAAATTAAACAATCGAATGTAGCTTAGTATGCAATCTAGCATGATCCAGGCGATGGATAGAGAATACAATACCCGAAAAAAACTTATACACTTCCTACATAATAAATGGAGCTGATTTTTCTCACCCCTTTCGTATGGAACCAAGTTAGTTGCTTTATGGTGGATTGACACGATTGAATGGTCGAGATCTTTTCCTGGATCTCTTACGTACTTGACCGAATTCAGAAATAGATTCCATTCCAACAAGATCCTATACTGTCTACAATATGTTTTCCACTTCTGTTTCTCAGCAGTATCCATATTTAGGCAAAAGGGATCCTGTAACTTATGATTCTTCCAGATGATCCTAAAAAATGGCGAGTGAAGGCCTTTGATGAATTCCATCCCTAAACATGGACATAGATACCGAATTACATGGAAACAAGACGCTAGCTTTTCTCGATGTTAAATTAAGAAAATTCACCCCTATTGCCAAGATCCCCTAGCTGACCAAAGAAAGGAAGTGAATTAGGAACACAGAGGGACAGCGGAAGAGATAGAGACATTGGTGCTTCGTGGAGTGCGATAGAGCCCTCCATCTTGATTAATGAGCCTTAACATGAACATAGTAGCTAAATATTGACAAGTTTCAGCTGTTTGTCAAAGATTAGTAAGCCATGGAATATGATTGTCACGTAATTCAGTAGCTCGGTAACTCTTGAGACTAGACAACGCGTGATTGTTCCACTGTATAACATGAATGGTTCATTGCCCTCATTGATCGAACTATTAATTTCATACATGAAATTTCTCCCCTAAGCTGATTG
>Ga0058701_10000114_pt1 | contig 66099 bp, 51 predicted proteins | sample AgamicOrMae_FD_97039 | JGI IMG/M metagenome (GOLD analysis project Ga0058701, IMG submission 97039) | Agave microbial communities from Guanajuato, Mexico - Or.Ma.e | ecosystem: Host-associated > Plants > Phyllosphere > Phylloplane/Leaf | place: Guanajuato, Mexico | collected 2012-06-04
AGGTGTTACATGTTCGCGATGTTATAAACCTGTCTCGGAGCTAGTGATAATCTGCGTGAGATGCGAGCATACACAAACAAATGTGCGTATTGCCGATTCGAAACATTTTCTAGAACGAAGTTTGTGGAATTTTTGTGTGAGCGAGGACGCCATCGGGCAAATGGTGGACTGCGATCCCCGCTTAAGACATACGACTGACATGACTCCCACTGCCTGCGGATGACCTATAAGTGTCTCTCCTCGTCTGTCTTCGATTCTGTTTACAGATAAAAGATTCGCTTTCGGTGATTGAAGTCTATCGCAGCCCAGAGTCTTGAAGGTTTGCATCATCTTATTGCCGCGCAATGGCCGCTATCCGATTGGGGAGCTACCCCTGAACTTGCTGCGCCATCGATGCTGACGGGCCGATGGATTTATTGCTCTTCTTGCGGCCGCGACAGCGACCAAACGCAGAGCCTACCTAGGGGTGCGGCCCGAGGGGGTCTCCTCGAGAGACTGACCGTCGATGCTGCCTCTTAAGTTGCTTGGGCATAGAGGGCTTTCCAGAATTGGATAGTTGAGCTAAACGCTGTCGATGAGAATCGATGGTCCATTAAGTCTCAATTAGGTGCCAGTCTAGATTTGTCGACTCTCACGCTTGACTGAGTTGAGACCGTGTGAGTCCGACAAATTGGTTAGGTTGCTCAGAGCTGGTCTAATGCACGATTTCTTTTCATTTCCTTTGTCCCCCCCTTGTTCGATTTGAGCCGAGATCGATCGCTGCAGCTTCACTTCGGGATCCTTGTTGTTGAGACGATTATTGTTGAACTTAATGGGCTCGGGACGCACCAATGTGGCAAAAACGAGCCACATTACAAGTTGTGACACTCCCAAGGAGGTGAATATGAGACACCAACCGAACCGACTTTGGGCAGTGTAATCGAGTAACCAGCCGAAAAAGCTGCTCGCTAACACGGTTGACAGATTACCAATTGTATTAACCATGCTGAATACGAGACTAGTAATTCCTGCTTTCGCGAAGTTTGACATCAAACTTCCGGTGACAATTATGTCATTTCCGTTGTGGAAGCATCTGTTGATGAATAGTAGGATGATTTGGGACTCGTGGAAGCAGCCAACGTAAATCCAGGTGGCCGCCACCACTGAGCAGCAAATGAAGTGACTTACACGATTTGCCACCACCTTCGAAAGCTTACACCTGTGCTCGAGGAATCCGAGCATGAAGTGGGGCCAGCTGACGGCTAGCACACAGCCGCTTTGGATGAGGAAACAGTAGAGACCATTTTGGGCTATTTTGATCTTGAGAAACTGTCTCAAGTAGGTGGGCAGTATGAATGAAAAACCACTGTAGGCGCAGCAGTAGCAGCACCACATGAACATGTAGGCATAAAATGAGGGTATGAGCAATATCTGTGTCCAAGAGCGGGGCTTATAGTCTAATCCATCGTCTTGAGGTTGTTGTACCTGTTGATTGGAAGAGTCTTTTCGACCATCGGATTGAACCTGCGCCAGGGAGGCCCTAATTCTGTTGCAATCGCAAATGTGGTCTAGCTCTTTCTCGCTGATGAGAAAGTTTTCCGCCGGATCATCGGTGATCATCAGGAACCAGAGGGCACAAAATAACAGTGTCACGCAGCCAGGTATGTAGAAGGAGTAGCTCCAATGGATGGAAGACAAGTAACCAGCAACCAGGGGATTGAGGGCAGCTAATATGGAGGTGAGGCCGTGCGCCAAACTGAGACCTAGCGAAATCTCGTCGTGGCGCATCCAGCTCTCGATGAGTGTCAGTAACATTGGCAAGATACACGAGGCTCCAATACCATTGACTAGCCTAAGTGCAACAACATATTCCCAACCAAGATAGGCAGAGTATGGGGTGGCCAGAGTGGAGATTGCGCATAGCGACAAGGAGATTGGTATAGCTTTGCGTAGGCCAATCATTGAGGCAAATTTTGTGGCCGGTATTTGAGGCAATGTGTAAGCGACCATGTAGAGTGACATGATCATCTGTTGAACTTTGTTGTTCCAATTGAACTCTCCTCCAGGAGTGTAGCCCTCCGAAAGCATATCCTCCACTGTGCTCTCTGGGTGCTCCTCCAAATACAAGTGCGTCTGGTTAACCATCCTCAGGATAGAAATGGTAATGTTGTAGCGGAGAAGGAACATGATGCCCACTGAGAAGCCGCCAAACATTGCCACCAGGAACCTGTAATGGTGGAAAATCTTGTTCGGCCTCCATCGTGTTTCGGGCCCATGAGCGTGGGTGGCGGTCTTCGTAGGCTCACTGTTCGAATGGTATTCGCGCAACTTTTCCGCCAATCTATCGACATCATGAAGTCTCAACGAGCAACCAGTCCGTCTGCTGCCACGAGATGCAAAAGTCTCTCCCGAGATAGATCCACACCGGCTCAAAATGTGATGCTCACTGTCGTCTGGTCCTAGTTTGGGGTCCATCTTTGTGGGTGTTCAGACTGGTTTGTCTATTTCTAAGAATGCCTCAAAAGGGCCAACATTGCTCGCTAACTTCAACTAACTCGACGTTCCTGGCAATCTATTTGAATCTTCCAGCTCATGTTTTGATGATGCTCTACTTGGCTGTTCCACAGTGCCTAGTAGATAACTGTAGCCGAAAGCTCAGGTGAAATCTCAGGATTGTAGTTGCTGGCCACCAGGCGCGCAGCTTTGTCGACCAGCAGTGCGCCGGCTCTCTCTACTGGAATGCCATCAAGACAATAAAACTGCACTCCAAAGGCTAGGTACAGTCGCTAGTTGCAAATGCTAGGGAGATAGCCGATTGAAAAAAACGAAAGTAGAAAAAAGAATCGCAAACCTGCCGAGTTTTGCAGCGACAAATTGTGCAACAGTAGCGCTCGTCATAGCTAATACGAGGATGTAGTTAGTCGTCACTCAATTAGGAACTAGTTGTTGGTCAAACTAGTCTGGCTGTTGGTGAATAACAATCAAATAGAAATTTTGATGATCTTTCGATTTAGCTGTCTCTCTCACTCTCTCTGGCTAATTATACGATTTCATTGGATGATCTTCCAAACCAGATCTGTCTTTATCTGTTGCCTCAGTCCTTTCATGGGTGTCTGATTGCTAGAGAGACTACAAAATGCAGTCACAGCGGAAGCGCCACAACTCAGATGGGCTTGAATCCTTCATTGATATGCGCCTAGAAACAGCCACACGATATACATATAGACGCTTAAATATGCTGATTCAAGTCACCAACGCAACAGGTTTTCCCTAAGAGCAGACTTATTGAGTCCAATTACCTGGTGATATGGGAAACCCATTCGCAGAGGCTCTAGCAAGAATCCAGTGTAGCTCTTACATGATAGCTCAGACATGAAAAGCAGGCAAGCAATTAGATAAAGCCTATGTCTTGTAAGCTGCAAGTGCAAACTCGGAGATATGCTCCACTAGTCTGGCTGAGCTTCTCAACACCCTGAAATCATTCGTTAAGTAATTGATTCAGAATTTTTCGCTTCACTCATTGCTCACTCTCATTTGAAATTCATAACAATGACCCAATTCACTATCCTTTAGCTTCCTAGTTCCTTGTCTGTCTGCGCAACAATTGTTGGGCTAGACAGTTCCACAGACTTGCCTAAATTCGGATTTTGAGTCCAGAATTGCATGACTTAGAAGATGGTAAGCGAGTAGAAAACTGAGGAGAGTAGACCAGAAAGATTGACAAAGAGACAAGACGGTAGTAAACGCTCAGAAATTGCATTCTGTGTATCGATCCCAGACTGTCGGATCATCCATTCATTAATTTCTAACTCTTTGCCGACTCCTTTCTATGATATCGACGAGAAGCTCTCTCCGCCGAGATGTCCTGATCACCGAGGTGTAGTTGGAACTTAGTTTCTACAGTTGTGATTATAATTAGTAATCCCCGATGAATGCCGAAGCTCATCAAACTCCAGCTGGGCTAATCAGTCCGAACGCAATCCAGAGCTCTCCAGGTACCCGCTTTCTCCGATGTCCTCTTCATCAGAGTCGTACGTCCCCACAAACTCACCATCATCATCAATGTCCTCTGCATGAGTCATGTAATAAGGGTAATCCAAATCATCATCGTTGGACCACTCGTCTTGGTCGAAAGATCTGATCAAGCTCCAAAGGACAGAGTTTGTTAGGGTGGTTGTTCCTCTGGCCCCATAGAGACGTCGCTTTGGTTTCGGAGCATCCATTTCCGGTAAGGTACCATCCGGATAGGCGTGCTTATAGAAACAAGATCTAGCAAAAGGACACTCGCCTTTACCCTCATTAAAGTATCTACATGGCTTGGACCTGATGAAAGATCAATCAGTGGTTTAGGGGGATAATCGTCTGTTAGGTAAAAGTTCACATTCAACTACTAGAATTAGCATTCGATGATAATGGAAATTGTCTACAAACCTTAACGCTGCCTTGTAATCCTGGATCAACTTTTCTTTGTCCCCCTGATCCTCAACCCAGTATTTACTAGGGACTACAAAGTCACTACTAACACGGCATTCCGGACAAGCTCGTATTGTTTTGCTCTCGAATTGCTTAATCCCACGCCATTTCCTTATGCAATCTAAGCAAAAAATATGATTGCACTTCTCTAGTATGCCAAACCTACTAGAGGTGACAGGTTTCTTGTCGAAGACAGTATCCATACATATACCACATATTTTGTCCTTGCTACGTTGCACTGCGAAACTGAGCTCCATCTCGCGCTCGTGTTCACGTAGACAATCGTCACGATGTTGACGTTGTTGAGCTTCATCATATGGATGTAGACAAGGTAGGCAACATAAATCACAGAGTTGGCCGTGTAAATATGTACAACAACCTTCAGGGTATGGACATTCACCCCTAGCTAATGAGAATGGGCACAATGGGAGATCTTTCAACTTTGCTTGACGGCTGCTACCTTCGCCTCTTAGGCTGGCTAGAAGTCTACCACCTTGCCAAACCTTATTCGCATTGTCCTTACTCTTTTCGGAAACTTTCACAGTACTTTGTGTGATAGGCGCTTTATTTTCGCCATCCCTAATTTTGGTGGAATCTGCTACAACTAATGAGCCCAAGCGGTGGAGATTCGAGGCTGGTGGTAATTTTGTTGAATCATCGGTGCTGTCAGTGGGGTTTTGCGCTGACAAATATCGTAAGCTTCCTTTGTTATAAACCCCAATTGATACCGTCGCCCGAGATTCTAACTGATTTTGACTTGATTGTTTATCGATATTAGGAACATGATCCTTTGTGTGACCTGGTTGAATTGAAGAACTCTCTGAATAATCTTGATATGAATTTAGGTCAGCATAGTTATCATGATATTGATCATGTTCAACCTGATGTTGATCACTATCAGTGAGGCTGATGTTTGCCAAGTCATTGAAAAGCTCATCTAGAGGTTCACCATGTATAAATTTACAATCTTGACCATAAAGGCACTGGTTGGCTAAGTAAAAGTGACAAAAGTTCGTTGGAACCCTAGTAGAAATGTTGCTATCATGTGAGAAATTACACTTTGAAGACTCACGACAAAATCCACGTTCTAGGAAAGGACAATAATATTTTTTTGTTTCGACTAGTTCTTGCTTGACAGATGTATGTAATGATGAGCCTGCCTCATCAGTGGCCGACGATGTTGATGCCGATAGAGCATGATTAGAGTGTATTGCCCCTGATGTTTGCGTTGTTCGACTCATCTTGTGTTGAAATCAAGAGGATTTTTGATAACAATTTTATCTGGTCTAATCCTAAGGAGTCTGTTAGGGATGGTGCCGACTCTTGATCGAGTAGCGGGCCCTAATAGATGGAGTGGGAAAATTGTTTGCAATTATTGATTGTTGAATTTGTTGTAACCTATGCAGAAGATTGTTGATGTGTGTGTGAATAATGCTCTGAAGTGATTGAGTTATGGACAATTAAACAGGACGCCAGATTGAGACTATTCCGGGCTTGGCTGAGAAATGATAGAAATCTCCGTTGTTTCTCGCCCGAAACAATCTCTTCTCCTCGCCTTGTTTAGACTATGGTATTATATCTTTATGGGTAATTGAACTATACAAGAGCAAAATATCAGTGCGAATGGTTTAGCTTTGAGGGTGACACATTGATGATTGAATGTGTAATGCGGCAGTCGGTGAATGGTGAAGACGTTATCTAGGATGACATCGGGTCCAATAAGAATTGTGTGAGGTGACTTCGGAATGACGCAATGCAAATTATCTGCTTTGCCCTAGGAGGATGATGATGATGATTGGGAAGTATATAAATAAATATCGATTGATTGGAGGAAGTATATGAGAGTGAATTTGTGTTGAGATTGAGAAGGTAAGAGGGTTGAGTGTGTGTCTTGCGAATATATGATGCGGAGATCAATAGTGGGCTCTGTTGATATCCCTCATGTGGTGGAGATATTAATTGGTGTTGTATTATTATTATGATCAATAATGAATAAAAGCAGTGGATAATTTAGCACTAAGATGGGATAGGGTGGGATAAATAATTCTACGACGAATGATGGGCACAAATGAGAGCAGTCCCGTTGGCTGTGTCAGATTTGTTAAGCCAGACAAGGAGAGAGAGAGAGAGAGAGACCGACAGATAGAAAGAGAGAAGGGATGTGTTTCTGGCTTGTTTTGGCTCTGTGTGAATGTTGCCACAATCGCAAAGAACGGGCCTGCAAGGCTTGATGTCGCTCGTTTTGCCACATACAGCTAAGCGTGTGTATGCGTGTGTTTGTGTGCGTGTGTCTGTGTGTGTGCGTCTTGCGTCCGAGTTTCCTACTGGTGCGTGTGTTGTCAGTCTGTGTGTGTCTGTTAGTGCAGGCATGCCAGTTTGCTCTGTGGGCCAATCAGACGCGCACTCAAACAGACAGAGAGACTGGGGCGCACAAATACACACACTTTTCCGCCTGCCCAATGCAATGCATGCATGAGATAGATAGATAGATAGACACACACAGACAGAGACCGAAGGAGTGGGAGAAAACAACACCTCAGTTATGTTTCCTGCCATGACTGTGTTCCGCTTTTGGGACCAACGAGCGGGATCGCCCTTGCCCGTGCAGCCCTCTCGCCATGATGAGCCCCCTCGGCCTCGTCATCGGCCCATCAGCCGCCGCGAGCCAGACACCGCAGAGTGGAGTGCCAAAACGGCAAGCTACTCCAAAAGCTACCACTGATCTGCTCAGCTGGCGAGCTGGCGAGCTTCCAGCCAGCATGGCGGCCACACAGCCACAGAGCACACAATTAAAAATTTCCCTCCTTCCTTGCTGTGTGCACACGAGAGCGCCAATTGACGCTAATTGATTTCCACAGACCACAAACAATGGCGCCCAGCCCGATGCGGCCCAACTGGCGCACTCAGGCCAGCAGCGAGGGGGGACCACTGTTGCTGGTGGCCGAGTGGGAGGCAGACTGTGTGTGATGGAGACGAGCTGCAGGTGATGAATGGCGAGCCTGTTGTGAAACGAAAGCTAAACGGACCAAAGAGAGAGCATAGAACAAACAAAAGTAAGTTTCTGGCAAGCTCGCTGGCGAGGCTTGTCTGCGATGAGAGAAGAAAATGTTCGCTCGCAATTGGCTGCACAAGCAAAGCTCGTTGATGAATGATTCAATTTGCCTCCTCCATCAGCTCAACTGGCTGACACAACAATGTGAGGCCTGCAAATCTGGCGCAACCATTGTGGCGGAAATCTTGATCCTTGACAAAAGGAGCCGCCCTTGCAGGTCGCTCGGCACGCGCGCTTGACACGCACAATTACTGGCCCCGCACCAAAGCACCATTGCACTGGCACCTGCTCGCCAGCTTTGGGTGATGGGCAGCCAGTTGGCAAGCCAGCGAACGAACAGGCGGCGAGCTCGCTGGTCTTGCAGCTCTCGAAATGGGCCAAACAGTGTTAGCACTTGGCTGAAGTCTAGCTGCGGGCCCTCGTCAGTGCCATTTTGCTCTTCTCTCGAGCGCGCTCAAAAGCCGGCTCGTGCACCACTTCAGACCAGCTCTCAGACCAGAGCTTCCCACTGGAAGTAGTCAGACACCAGAGATCCAACAAACCGGCGGAAACGCTGGAAAAAGAGTCAAGAAAAACAGACTCAAGAAAAAGCCTCAAAAAGCACTCCCCGCAGACTGTCCTAGCTGAGCCCCTTTTCACCTGTAACCAATTTCACCACCAATTCGCCGACCGACCGACCTCAAGTGTGTCAAGCGAGCTCGCGACCGGAAGAGAAAGCAACTGGCCAGGCGGCGCAAGAAGAGCCGCACAAGTCCAGCAATGAGCGCCGACACAAAGCGACGCCGAGCTGGCGGCCAGTCGGCAGAGGCCAGCGAGGCTTGGTCGAGGAGCGAGCTTGCGAGAAGGAGAACCCAAAGAGTGGGCGCCGCCAGAGCGAGGGGCTCGAACTGTGACAGACTGCTGGCGAGACACTGGCGTCCTTTGGGCGCCGCTCTCCTGCTGGTGGCCTGTCTCGTGCTCGCCCTCGACGCCAAGCCCAACGAAACGACGCCCCTCGCCTCCTCCAGTCCGGCGAGCGGCGCCCACTCGACCACGATCCCACCGGCGGCGCCGGCCGGCGAGCCGAGCACGAGGCGGCCGGCCCGCAAGAAGCAGCGGGCCACCACGAGCAGTCCGCCGCCCAAGAGGGCTCAGGAGGAGGAGCCGGCGGCCGAGCCCGAGCCGGAAGCGAAGGCTGTCACGCCCGCCGAGCAGGCGCACACCAAGCGACCTCCCAAGAAGGCCAAGCCGGCCGCCAGCCACGCCCACGAGCCGCACCATAAGCATGAGGCGGCTGCGCACGATTCGGCCCTGCACACGCGCTCGTCCGCCGCAGAGCCGCCCGCGTCCGAAGCGAACGCCCACTCGAGCACGCAGCCGCCGACTTCGCACGCGCAGACGGGCAAAGCGCGCGCCACGCCCCCCAAGTCGAAGTGGGCGCCCGCCGAGCCGCCCGAGCCGGAGGAGCCTGAAACGGAGTATGCGGAGGGGCAGGCGGCCCACAAGGCGGCCACCGAGCGGCCCACGAGCCGCGCCGACACCAGAACCGAGTCGACGCACCGCTCCAGCAGCTCGCCGGCCGCCAACTCCAGCGGCACGCCCACCAGCACCACGCCCCCTCCGACGACCACCACCACCGGCGTGAGTGTGGCCGCTTCCACTAGCTCCACTAGCTCCACCGGCTCGCCCAGCTCGACCAGTGTGGCCACGGGCAGCGTGACGAGCTCGCCGGCGCCCAACGCGACGGCCACCAGCCCAGTGGCCACGCTCGGCACCACCACCACCGGCGGCTTCCCGACCGCAAGCTCGGCCAGTGGAGCGCCGCAGCTGCCCAGTGGCCAGCTCGCAGCGCCGGCGGAAGCTGAGCTCAAGCACCACCACCACCAGCACAACGAGACGGGCCCAGCCGAGCACAGTGCCTCGGCGGCGCCCGCGGAGCGCGAGGCGAGCAACCTGAAGGCGTTGCTGGTGTTTTGCGCGCTCGCCGTGGCGCTGCTCGTGATTCTGGTGGTCATCGTGCTGCTGGTCTTGATCTTCAGGTGAGGATTGGCCAGAATTAAAAGCGACCGTCAGCAAAACTGGTAAGCCAGGAACAGTCTCCGCTGGCTGGAGTCTAGTTGAACTGGAGGCCAACAAAACACTTCTTCCCGGATCACTAGGGACAGTCTCACGCCAGTCATAAGTGCAGCCATGGACACTGTGTCCTAATAGAAGCTTCATTGCCACATCCGAAGACTGTCTACGTCGGACACAGTTTAAGAACACTGCACTTTGGCGGCCATTAGAATAAACAAACCATTGTCGACGAGCTTCAGCTCGAGCAATTGCACTCTTTCCAGAGTCCAGCCTGGCTGACGAAACTGCGTCTGGCACAATACTAGGCGACGACAGACCGTCTAGACAGTGTGAGGCGCTAATGAGCCTCTTCGCGGGAGGCCCATTGGCGAGGCGACACTTCAACAAGTGTGGCCTCGTCAATGTCCGCCCAATGGGCAGGCCTTGCAGAGCTGCGAGTGAGAGAGCAGCGCCGACGCAGTGCGAGGGAGAAAGTGGCCGCTCCTTAGCTGCGGCGAAGGCTGCTTCAAGTGCAGCGCGCGCGAGCAGAGCGCGAATGGTGCGCTGCCGCGCGCGTCTGCAGACCGACCGAATCCCCGTGCACTTTCGCCCGTCTTCTCCCTTGACTCATGCCCAGTCTGTGCGGTGGCCACCAAGCTCGCGCCAAGACGGCCGGCGCGCGCCGGAACAGCTCCGGGCTGCCGGCAGGAAGTCGCCTGCTTATCCCGAGCTCCCAGGTGAGACGGAGGGCGAGCTGTGGGGGCCACGAGTTGGCCGGAAAGGGGCCGAGTTGTTTGTTTGTGTTTGCTTTTGTCTGGGTGCGCGGCTTTGCGGAGCCGGCCGGCTGGGCGCGCGTGTGGGAGTGGCGTGGGCCCGGCCGGTGTGTAACCAAGGAGCGAGTAGCGGGCCGGGCGGGCGAGCCAGAGGGCGGCGGGCGGCGGGGCCAGAGGGCGCGGCGCAGGCAGCTCGGGGCGGCCGCTCACGCAACCGCGGCCAACGCAACGCAACAATGCTTGGCCGCAGTTGTTTGGCTTTCCCCTCGGCCTCGGCTTTGGCTTCCACTTCGGCTGGTGCGGGCGGACATGTTTCCAGCGCCCCCAAGCGCACGCACATTCCCCGCCGAGCGGCGCTGGCCGCTTGCTGCTGGCTGCTGGTGGCCGGCCGGCCGCCCAGTGCGCCCGCTGGCCGGCCTGCGCGCGAGTGCATCAAATTCCACTCCCATAGTCAACACTGGCGTAACCAGGCCGGCGGTGCGCGAGCGCCCGCGCCAGCCGCCCCGCAACATTGCAGCCAGGCGGGCCTGCCAGCGAGTGTGTGCGGCTGGCACAACAACAACAACACCGCCACTCTGTGGGGCGGATGGCGGCGCGGCGCAACATACAGGCGCGCGCTCCCAGCATCATGCTAGGCGGCCGCTCTCTGCACTTGCGCCCTCTTGCAGCTATTGCGCCATTCGAAACCAGAGCCGCCCATCTGGCTTAGGAACGGGCCTCGATTGTTGCTTCAGCAACTGCAGCCAGCAACTCTCTGCGGCTGCGGCTCTGGCTGTGGCTGTGGCGGCGCTCGTCAGAAGGGCCGCCAGCACAGCCAGAAGCAGCCAGCAGCCAGCCAGCCAGCAGCAGCCAGTGCCGCTGGCCCGCGACGTCTCTCATTCTCATCATAGCCGCCTGGTCGTGCGACTGGCTGTGTCTGCCCCACACAGATCCCCCATTCCTGCGCGCCCGTCTGTGCCGCCCCTGCCCTCTGCGCGCGTGAATAAGTTCCCTTGTTGCCGCTGCCTTACGTGAATGTGTTGCCTGGCTGTCTTTTTGCCTACAATGGTGCTGCTCTTTGTGTATAGCCAGCCAGCCAGCCAGCGACACTCCCTCACACACACCCGCACGCACTCTCCCTGCCTCTGAAGACTAATACAAAAATCGATACACACTCGAACATACGCGAATACCATTCACCTGATCTCCTGGCCGAGCTGCCCCCTGGCCAGCTGGCCAACCCGAAGGTAAGGTGCTGGTCATCTGTTTGTTGGAGGGGGACCGACAAACAGCCCACTGGAGCCCAAACTCTGAGCCTCTGGTGCTCTGGCCGGAATGAGGGCCACCTTTGCTCCACTAGCACTGAACTCCACAACACTCCAAGCGCCAGATACTCTCCTAGAGAGAGAATAGGCACCCACGAAATAGGGCCTACAATCTGCTGCGCCAAGACAAAGCCCAACTTACAGAGCGAGAAAGTTGTTGCTGGTATATGGTCCTGAGTGTGTGTGAGTGAGTGTGTGTCTGTGTGTGTGTATTGTATGTGCTCACTTCAGAGTGTGTGTGTGTGTCTTCCTGTGTGTGTCTCTCTCTCTCGCTCGCTCTCTCTCTCTCTCTCTCTCTCACTCACTCACTCGCTTGCTCTCTCTCTCTGCCTGTGTCTCGTTTCTCTCGCTCACTCGCTCTGCCTGTGAGAGAGTGTGTTGTGCCCGCGTGTGCACCCTGGTTCAAGTGCGAGTCTGTATGTCTGTATGGCTGTGTGTGTTTCTCTCTCCGTGTGTTGTGTCCGCCGGCGTGTTGCTGCGTTAATTGAACCATACTAGTGGAATACCGTCTCCACCCCACAGTCTAATCAATTATTTTGCAGCACCAGCCAATGGGCATCCTAGCGGCTCATCAGATATATTATTCTCTAACAGGCACCCAGCATTCAATCGCTTTCTATTACTATCTTAATCAGCTGGTTACACCTTTAGGTTCCTCACAAAAAGGCCCCCCATATTAATTGATCTATAGTGCATGCGCAAAGTGCTGCAAAATAAAAGCACCATCCCCTATAAGACACCAACAATAATAACAACAACAACACCATCACCATTATCGTCATCATCATCACCCACACCACCACCAACACCAGCACCATAACCAACACCATAACCAGAACCAAGAACAACAACAACAACTATACCACCACCAACTATACCCTCCTCGTCACCACCTCCGCAAGCACCAGTAACAGGAACCAGAAGAAAACAAATCGATTGCAGCAACCACCAACAACTATATTATATAAGAACACACACAAATCAAAATGGCAGATCAACAATTTTGTCTAAGATGGAATGAGCATACTGGAACCATGGTCAAAGTTTTCAAGCAAATGCTAGACAACCAAGCCTTCGTTGATTGTACATTAGCCTGTGAGGGTAAACTAATCAAAGCTCATAAAATGATTTTGGCCGCTTGTAGTCCTTATCTGCATACGATATTAGAAGAGAACACCAGCAAACATCCAATCATATTCTTGCCTAATCTACGCTATAGTGATATAAGAGCACTTGTAGATTATATGTACTGTGGTGAAGTCTACATCAGTTTTGGACATTTGCCAAGCTTATTGAGAGCCGCTGAAGTGCTTAGAATTAAAGGCCTGACAGACGTTACAAATGGTAATGGTAATGGCACTAACATATCATCAAGCTCAGATTTACCATCTAACCATCATAATCAATCTTCATCATCAAGCGGAAACGGTGGTGATACATCTGGAACAAGCTCGGCATCAAATCATAATCTAATTGATCAAACGCAACTTGGTGCAACAGCTGCCGCAGTTGCGGCGGCAGCAGCCGGCCACAATCTAGGACAGCTACTAGGCAATAACTTAAGCAATCTATTAGGTGCTGCTACTAACAACAATCACAACTTGGATAATGATGACTGCGGAAGCGATTCAGGCAATATGAATAATAACACTAATTTAAACAATAATAATAGCAACAGCAAGAACACCGTTGCTTTGATGGAGCAAAGTTTCGAAGATGAAGAAAACGACTATGATCTTGGGCCCCATTTAGGCCTAGATCAAGAGGTGTCATTTGTTGATGATTGCTCGATTGAGGATGCAAATAATGAAGACGAGTCCACCAATGGAGAATCTCACAGTAAGTATCCTAGGTGTGGAAGATAACGGCAGAGAACTTATGTCTCTAGAGACTCTTTCTCGAGATCCCCGCGAAAATCACTACTAACTCTTATCAATCCTCCTAATCTAATCAATGCTCTTGAAAAAATGTGAATAATTTCTTCACGAACAATAGATAAAACCTTTTTATGTCAACTATGTCGGTGCTCTTTCACAGCCCAGAGTAGCCTAAGACGTCACATGCATCGGCACTACACAGACAGGGAACGTTTCGAGTGCGAGATCTGCCATAACTCTTATTCAAGGAAAGATTACTTAAAGGAGCATAAAAAGACGAAACACCAGATTTCAACATGATGTAAATTATCGTCAAAACTATCATCACTATGAATCACAGGTGCAAATGCGTTTCTGTGTGTCCAGGTTACACCAAGACGTGAGGTTATAAGTGGACTTGAAGATGAGAACAACAATGAGCAAGCCGTGTACTATCGCTGAATCATGTTACGATAAAAAGACGAGCATCCTTAGATGTACAATCATCAACATATGCGATCATAATGATATGAACTTCCCCCAAACCCGCTTGATGAAACAATCTCAATCCTATCCGACGGTCTCTAGTTTATCCGATACCACCTAATACAAGCACATTGTAATAGATTGGTCACAATGCATGACAGTGTCCGGCCGCTGGCGCGCGCTTTTCGACGCTGGTTTTCGTTGAACCTCATGCATGACTGTGATCATCTGGTGCAGCGCGTGTAACGTAAATATATCGACAAGTTGTTGAATCCAACATTTTCCGTCCTATTCACTTGATAGTCTTGCTATTTTTATTACAATCATGTCTCAAGGTGTCGGTTTCGGTGAGCAAGAACTGGTAGAAGGTTTGCAGAGTTCCATCAATTTACGGCTAGATAAGGATTCCCTGATCAAGCCGAGCAGAGATGTGGTCATGGAGATATACGGCAGATTCCTTGACGTATTTCGTCCGAAATGGCGGGATCTCAATCCAGATCAAGAATTGGTGCCCATAGTTGAGCTCTGTAAGCATATGAGGCTGCTGATGAAAACTGATCCTGGTATAGAGGTCGAATTTGGGTTTGACGACTTGAATCATCCCACAAGAAGACGAACCAACCTATTCATAGCGGCGCTCATACATTTGAAAGATGAATTCGACGAATGGTCCGAGAGGAAGAAGATGGATCTTGCAGCTAAATCTGAGAAGCAGGACAAGCTCGAACATGTTGCTCAGGATATCGTGAAGCTTCAGCAACTTCGAGACGAACTAGCCTACAAGATTGGTCGAGCGGATCGAGCAAGATTGATGCAGATTCATGAACAGCGCAAATTAACTCTTAAAGAGGGACAACGCTTGTGTGAAGAGGTGGATTTCTCAGCTAAGGAGCTGAAAGCCAAACTTGTTGATTCTAAGGAGTTATTACGCCAGAGGACCCAGATGCTACAGCAGATTCAAGAGCAGCTCGACCAGAAGAATGCTGCCAAAACGTTGGCAAATGAGTGGAGTGAGCTACAAGAGGTTGAATCAAAACTCACTAAAGAACTAGAAAACCTTAGGATACAGACTGCAAACAGTGTAAAATCAGCCCGAAACGAATCCGAAAAGAAGAAGCAAGATCTGCTCGATGCCATACAGAGTCGCAAAAATGAAACTGCAAAGCTCAAAGCAACCATCGTCGAAATAAGAAGAAAAAGAGCTGAAATTTTGGAGCATAGGAAAAAGAATACTGAGTTGGTTGAAACCGCGATCAAAAGAGAAAGTAAGCAACTAGAGTCGTTCAAGAAGAAGTACGAAGAATCGAGAGAAGGCAGAGACGAAATTGAGGCAATCATTTCAAGCTACTGCTCCAAGTTGAATCAACTCGTGGGAGGCAAAAGCAAACCTGTAAAACAGTTGCCTCAAGTGGCACCATCAACAGTCCACAATGACACTTATATTAAGTCATCTTCACTCGCGAAGTCTAAATGAATCGTGCGCCGTTGCCCAACAAGCATCGAGGCTGACTGTAGCACGTGCTGATGCTAGGCCTCTATCCAGCTGGATCTGAGAGCGCACCTGGGTCGAATTCGATATATACTTCTCAAATCTATCATGATAATCCGTACTCTCTCAAGATCGTTCAATGCAGGAACTCGGTATTCCGGTGAGGCCATAGCGCTCAAGCATCCTCACTTCACTAGATGCACATCAACAAAGACCGGGAGCGCAAATAATACCTTCACCGAAAGAAGCCATAATTGTGGTCAGATAGAACCGGCTGATATCGGCAAGCATGTGAACCTCATTGGTTGGGTGAAGTATACACGATTTGATAACAAGATCATTGCCTTACGTGATAAGTACGGGGTGGTACAATGTATTGTAGCATCGGAATTGTGGGACGAAAAATTCAGACGAAAACGGATACCCAATGAGTCAGTTGTTAGAGTCAGCGGTATGGTAAAGAAGCGCCCGGTGCATCAAATCCCCTCCGACAAGACCTCATCCTCTCAAGTTGAGGTCCTTGTAAGCCAATTTGAGTTGGTCAATCCAGCAAGAAAGGATTTACCCATATTATCCCGTGATGAAAACAATGATTACACTCTAGATAATCGCTTGCGATACCGCTACTTAGATCTCAGAAGTGAAGATATGCAAGAAGCCTTAAAGTTACGTGCCAAGATAATCCAAATATTCCGGCTTCGGCTTATCGACCTCGATTTCGTTGAGTGCGAAACGCCAACCTTGTTTAAAAGAACCCCAGGAGGCGCCAACGAATTCATTGTGCCCACTCAAGTTAAGGACAAATTTTACACATTAACCCAATCTCCCCAGCAAATGAAGCAACTGCTCATGATTGGTGGCGTCGATAGGTATTTCCAGGTGTGTCGTTGTTACAGAGATGAGTCGGGTCGCTCAGATCGGCAACCCGAGTTCACCCAACTCGATATAGAGTTGTCCTTCACTAATCAAGATCTAGTCATGAGATTGATCGATGACCTCGTCTACAATCTCTTACATTGCCTTTCTAATGAGCGTATCATTCAACTCGACAGGGCCTCCATATTTTCATCCCAATGTTCCATACCAAAGATTTCATATGCTCAGGCTATGGCGAGTTATGGGACAGACAAGCCCGATACTCGATTCGAATGGCCGATAAAGGAGCAAGATGATGGTCGCCTCTGTATCGAACTGCCCTACGTCATCGATAGCAGCACATTGGAACACATTCTCGATCTCATAAAGTTGGAGAGGAACATTGACACTTCGTCTTTCACTCTAACATCGACAAGAATAGATGAGGGCTCAACCGTCTCAATAAGCTCAAATTCTGAAGATGCCCGCAGCTTGATGGGATTCGTCAGAATATATATCGCGAAGCACCTTCATCAGTTAGGCAGACCAGTTTACAATCGGACTCATGCGTTCTTATGGGTCACCCACTTCCCTCTATTTACCAGGAACAACGACACTGGAAAGCTGGAATCAACTCATCACCCATTCACTTCCCCGAGCCCAGAAACTATCGATCAGATCATGACACACCCAGAGGAAGTCGTCGGTCTACATTATGACCTAGTTCTCAATGGACAAGAAATAGGTGGCGGATCTATCAGGATACATGATGCAGATTTACAAGAGACAGTCCTCAAACGTATTATCGGAATTGATCAGGGTTCCTTCGACTACTTCATTGAAGCACTGAGAAGTGGAGCCCCTCCGCACGGAGGATTCGCGTTCGGCCTTGATAGATTGATCGCGATCCTACTGGGACGACAATCCATCCGTGACGTATGTGCTTTCCCCAAGACCAGCACTGGACGAGACTTGATGTCAGGATCTCCACATGAAATAGACATATCGACAAAGAGAATATATCATCTTTAGATTTATCTTACTTGAGTAAAAACTTTTATCTTTATTGCTGCTGCATGTTCACATGTTGCTGCTGTCCCTGATGTTGCTGTGTTTGTTGTAATTGTGGGGGTTGTTGCTGCTGCTGCTGTGGGGGCTGTTGTTGTTGTTGTGGGGGCTGTTGTTGTTGTGGAGGCTGTTGGGGTGGTGGCGGTGGCGGTTGCTGCTGTTGTGTTTGCTGTGGTTGTTGTTGAGCTTGGGGCTGATTTTGCGCAGCCGGGGCTTGGTACTGTTGATTGGAAATTTGGGGTGCACCCGCCGGTGGGTGCTGGTAAGTTGCAGGTTGTTGGTATCCGGCTGCCTGTGGTTGCTGATAAGTTGACGCCTGTTGCTGTTGATATCCTACAGCTGGTGGTTGTTGCTGTTGGTATGCCGCTGGTGGTGGCTGTTGGTAGCCTGCAGGATGTGCTTGCTGATAGCCAGGCGCCTGGGGCTGCTGATAAGCCGGAGGCTGAGCTTGTTGGAAACCGACTTGGGGCTGCTGATGAGCACCCGCAGCATTCTGCATCTGGTAAGCTTGTTGGTGATAGGCCATCTGCTGCTGCTGTGCAATCATCTGCGCCTGTGGATGGTTTGGATCTACCTGGTAGCCGTAGTATTGTGCCGGGTGTACACCTGCCGGCATGCCTAGACCCCAATGAGGGAGATGCATGTTGTTCGGTTGATTGGCATAGTATACTGGATCATAATGCCCATGCATGGCGTTCCTCCTCTTATCTCTATTTTTAGTATAATCCTCATAATCTTGCTTGGAGTAGGCCTCCTTCTTGCTCAAGTCCTCCCAGCCATGATCTTGCTTGAACTCGGGTTTCTTGGAATAATCGATGAATTCTTTAAGACTGATCAAACCATCACGATCTAAATCGATGAACTTGTATACGTGTTCACGCATCCTTTCGTACTCTTCCTCCATCTCATTGGGATCATCTTCAGGATTGTTGGGGTCATATAATTTCTGAATCTCGATAGCTAAGAGTTGTCGCACTTCTTCCTGATCCCAGTATCCATCCGAATTGAGATCATGCATCGTGAAGAATGTCTTGGGATCGAACTCATTTGCTGGAAGGTTGTCCTTCTTTGTCCAGACCTCCTCGAACTGTTTCTTAGTTCCAGGTTCATTCACTTTAGCGTGGTTATCATGCTTCTCTTTCAACTCTTTACGCAACTTAATTGCCTCTTGCTTCTCAGTTTCATTCATCATCTTGAGTCTTTCTTCGAATTGCCACTCCTTTTCCATTTCGTAAGTTTTATAATCTTCCTTTCTCTCTTTATCCAGTTTCTCCAGATCATTCGTCGCCGCAACCATAAGCTTGTGCAGATCATTTGTGTCAAAAAATGTGTTGTGCGAACCTAGATGCTCTGGTAATTGGCTAAGAGATGCGCCAAGAGTTCTCCATTTTCTCTTATCAGAACCGTGATACGTCTCACCGAATTGCTCGATCTCGTTCTTCCTGGCCGCCAAGTCGCGTAGACGCTTAATTTCTAAATACTTCAAGTCATTTAGTTTTTTTCTAACATCTTCGTGAACATGTCTTAGTTGTTCCGCAACTTTACCGGACTTAATATCCTCTGCGTCCATATTTTTGATTGTTTCAGTAAACTTTTGGTCTTTATCTAATGCTGCAACGACTTCCTTCAAATATTTACCATAATGCAACCCTAACTCTTCGAAGTCATGCTCATTTGTCGCATCGGGAGCCTGCTGAGCCTGGTAGGCTAGTGTGAGTTTTGCTAGGCAACAAATCAGAAGGATTACATTAAAACTAATGAATGTATACCTGAAGACCCGTTTAGGCGAGCTCAGCATCAACATGGTTACTGGCTAATAAGGGATCAAAGAATCAAATAAAAATTTGAAGATTTCAACAACTAATATGCTTAATATTGGAGTGTTTTATCTGGATTGCCTAATACATCGGATTTATATTGTTTAGTAGCGGAATATAACCCAAGTATCTCACGTGTTTTTGGTAGCAGGTGACGCAGGAGAAAGATTTAAAACCATACAGAGACGCACCAAGAACTTTTCTGGAGCAACTGCTGGAAAGATGTAATGCGCAAGCAAAAGAGCGAAGAAGGTCTGTGCGCCGGAACCTTTCGCTGTTTACGTTCAACTGGGGGCAATTTTGAACACATTGTATACCAGCTCATCCACCTGTTAATATTAAAAAACTAAGCCAACATAATGTGATGTCTATGAAAGCCGCACAAACTTCACCATGTCCATCCAAGATTCGTTGATACTTGACCAAGAGTTGCTTAAGGAACTTTGGCACAAATACGACAACGAGGAACTCCCATATCTGAAACATATCGAGGTTGTTAAACTCACGCCGAGACATTTTGGGTTAGATAGATGGAGACGTATGTTCGTTATACCCGACGCCATAATGAGGAAGATATATCGCCACGACGCCTGGAAAGACACAGACTGCGCCGAAGCCAATGATCGAAGAGACAAACTCACACCCATACAAAGGGAGACTCTGAGCAAGTGGCTCAAATTAGATAGCCCCTTCAGATACGAATCGGATGATGAACTCACAGAAGAACGACAGGTGAGAAGTAGAGCCTGTGAAGATGACGACCTGTTCAGTCTGTTGAGCAAATTTGATGACTTGAGTGATCCAAATGCAGACATCTGTGATAAGCAAAAAAAGGGCACCATTGAGACATGCCTAGGGCACAAAATTCAGCCTGAGAACAAGATTGTGACCAAAGCCTTGAAAAAATTCGAGCAACTCAGTGATGAAGAAGAGAGGCATTTTAGGAATTTAATTGGAGATAAGGAATTCATGGATTTCTTGAATGATACTGTCAAGAGGTACCTAGACAACTGTGATCAGAGAGAAATTTTGTAGCTTTGCTCCTTTTCAATCTTCGATAAAATACTTTCAGCCTCTTGTAAACCCTTCTGAACAATTACTAATCGGTGACTAACATTATTGACGACCTCCGAAGCCCTTCGTAGTGGATGTCTAAAAAAATGGTTGAGGCAAGCGTAGAACTGTTGGTTTTTTGCGTAGAGTGTCCGGTGTAAAAGGGAAATGTTTTGACCAAGATCCCTTGTCCTTTGTGGCTCTTGCTTCATTTCGTGACTAATAGGAGTGGCCCGATCATCTAAATTCACCTCATCGCTATCCGAATCTTCGGGGGCTTCACCCAGTATAACAATCCTATTGTTGTCCATAGAGCATTAGTTAGAATGACAACTGTAGAACGAGACAGGTGCCCTATAGGGATCTGTTTATTTAAATTAGATTTGGTACGGAGTGCGGGAGAAAGTACACTGTTTGTGATTGGACCGAAATGAGTACTGCGCGCACGCGCGCGCCCGCACGAAGGCCGATGGTCCTTATCGGATGAGCTTAATCCACATCATGCAGTTACGTAACACAAATAACGCTAAGAAAACTCTGGGTGTAAGGCAACTGACAGTTAGTTCTGAAAATCTTAAACCAACTCCTCAACATTTCGTCGCTTGGTTGTCTTACTCTCGTCATTCTTGTCTGCCAGGAGAGCGTTCGCATCCGTATGATTGTCAAATCGGGTTCCTTGATCCATCTCGTGGGCATCCACGCTGAATAGTATATCCTCCTCTGTGTCCGTATCGCTTGACAACAACAAATACGGATTCATTGGCATCGGTTGAAAATAGTAACCAGTAACTACAAAATAGATGAGTGTCACTAATTCAGCAAACAATTCAGATAGCCATGAGTGCTTGTATGCTAACATGGACAGGAATACGAAGGTCATGATGCGGGTTACGTATATGTATATGGTGCTGATGATGTAAAAACTTTTGAAGAGCTCAAGTTTTTTCAGGTTGATTGCAGCTTTCCCATCTGTCTTGGACGCACCTTCGAGATGTCTGACTGACCAGGTGATGGGTAGTAATATGAATATGCAGCTAAACAGGTCAACAAGGCCACATAATTCCCACCAGAACTCTATACCAACTTCACCCTCAGTCGACTGGTCTAAGAATATCTCTGCAATATGAGCAATCACTTGCAGCGCAACTATTGCCATTATCATCGTCTTATCCCTTGGACTCAGAATGTGCTTGATGAACGTCCAACCAGACCCAATCAATGCCAAGGTGATGAAAAAGAGAGCCCCTTTCACTGCACGGGTTGCATAGTATAAGTAAGCCCAGGTTACAACTGGTTGGCCATCCAAAGCGATGTAGTGATAATTTATACCATGGAATAGTAGAGAAAAAGCCTTGGCAAATACTAATACAGTCATCAGGTTATGTATCTTGAGAATATTTTCCCTCTGGGTTGAGACAAAATTGATCCATATGCAACCACTGAGGAAGAACATGACAGATAGGATGAAATACATCTGAGGCAAAGGCATTGATCCGGCGGAGAGGAAATTGTCCGGATAATTCGTTTCAAATATCAACATGCTTAGATTGAATCTAGTTCTCGTGTGAGATCGTTGTTCAATATCTTCAAAGTTGTGGGCACCACGACAGTTGTGAAATGTGACATAATAATTACCCTCTTGCTGTGGCTCACTTATGATGAATGTGAAATTGAATGAGTAGACGTTCCTATCCATAGAATCTTTGACCACCGTCAACGGCAGACCCTTTTCCGTTCTCGTGCATTTCTTCAATCTATCTGATGATTTGGTATGGCGCTGTTCGGGTTCAGCATTACCACTGACCAGGGTATCACTCACTAATGTTTCATTTGATAGGGATCGTTTCTCGTAAGTATGCTTGTAGCTACTATGTTGGTGAGATCCCCTCCGACTGGGATCATCACTCAGCACATCAATCAGTGGAAAACCATCAGCACATCGGATATCTACAGTATTTTTTTGAGGGTTTATGCTAAGAACTGTGAGATCAAAGTTGAACTGATTTCTATGATCGTTTAGGAGGCATGATTTTTGATAAATTTGCTGAGTCGGTTTGGATGCATAGGGGCCCACTGCTTGATTAGATTTTATGATCACAAATCCGTATTGTGGTAGATCTGCCTCCTCGAGAGGATCAGGTGAGAGCGTTAAATTTTGTACTATCACTTCCAGTCTTCCTAATAGATTATATCCAAATGAAGAGACGCTCACTGAGGAGCGTACATCCTTGGTCAAGACTAGATGATGTTTTAATAAATCGACGGATGGACTGTTCAAAGTCACGATAATGAGGGATAGAAGTATGGATGATAGAGTTGGCGAAATATTATTTGAATGTAGACGATAATTAGTCATCTTGTTTGTTTTTCGAAGAACTCCGTAGATGTGAACAAATAATTTCTCATGATTGCCCCTACAATGGATGACTAAATGATTGGTGGTTTCCTCAAATCTTGTTGTTGGAGAGACAACAAAAATGTTAGGTGAAAGTCCAGTGTTTACCATTGACATGTGTGTGTTGCGAGAATTGGAAATATTTTGCATCGTGGTGGAGCCGCCGTGTGGCCCGGGCCAGGCCGGCTGGGTGCTAGCAGTCAAACTTGATATTGTGATTGGATTAGCTAACGCACAGAGGCGCAGTGTTACTCAATGCCGCTTTGCGAGAAGTGCAAAGTATCCAAAATACAGCTCGTTTATTTGGGCTCTCAATTCACAAGTCTCATCATCAATCTGGATTCAAATATCGAGTAGATCTTGCCGAGCAGAACAGGTTGGGAGAGAGTCCATTTGGTGAATCGAGAGCAGGCTAATGGCCTTGTCGAGTGGCATTGGTAACTTTTAACCAATGGAGTCTGCACTCACTCAGTGCTTCCCACTGGAGCTGGCAAGCAATGGTTCTCCCATTATTTTGGATCCAGAGAGTAGGGCCAAATGGAGATGGTGCAGCTCAGACTAGAGAGTGTCACTTCTAGTGTCTCAGCTGCTCAGCATTATCCTCAAGAGATCGGAATGGCTCTGCCGCATTTCCTGCCAGAACTTTGTGTCCCTGTTGTGCAATCTCGAGTCTTCCTGAGACCAATTGGCGAGGCTCATTGGTGTCTGAGCCAAGGAGGAAAAGTCAATGATCAGAGAGCCAATGTACTTGAAGAGAAGTCCCACTCGAGCGCCGCTTGGCCACAGCTGCACCTTTGGGGGCATCAATCTTGGCCCGGCTGGACCGGCCGTGAGCAATGAGGGTCAAATGGGAGCCTCAATGTTGGACTGCAATTTGGCTGACAGACTAGATCGAGGGAAGAATTTGGGGCTGGCCAGACGGGAATCTTTGGGGGAGACTTTTGAGGTTGCTGAGACAAAGAGCAACCAAAGAGAGCAGAGGAGAGGGGCAAAAAGTGGCGTTTACATGCAGAAGATAAAGGGTAGAGAAAAGCGTGTCACAGCTTAGCCCAATTGGAGCCCTCCAGTTGGGGGCCCTTTTTGCTCCACTCACGCAGCTCCGAGGCTTGCACATATAGGAGACGAAGGAAAAAATGTCCGCCCCAAGCCCATTGTCTTGCCTGAGCTGGAGAGCTTGAGGGTGGCCGAGAGAGCGTGCCTTTTATCTGTCGGGGCGCCTTTGGGTTGGGGCTGCTTTGAAGGCAGGCCAAAGGCAAGTATCGATTGAGATTCCGCTGCGAGCGGCCGTGCTGCAGCCAGGAGATCGCATTGGACAGTGGTGGGCCTGGTTTGCGATAGCGCTCCTTGTGGGGGCCTCTTCTGAGGGCTAGGCAAAGCAGTTGTGCTCAATAATATGCAAGCTCAGACCAAGGCCAGACGAGGGCGCGCCAGTTCGCCGGAAAAAGAGGCCCCCGAGAGTGCACTGCTCATGAGGCGAGCCAGCTGGTTACATTGGGCCAACTGTTCGGCTGGTGCTGGTTGCCCTTAGGTAGAGACGGGCGGCCATAGAGGGCCTCTGGAGAGTCGAAAAGCGACGCTCCAGGAGAGTCTGGTGGCGTTGGAAAGCTAGCTAGCTAGCTTGCCAACTGAGCCAACTGAGGGGGAGGAGTTTTATTTTATTTTTTTCAATCGAACGAGTGCGGTGCGTGACCCAGACTTTGGAATAACTGGGAGCGGATAAAATCTCAATCAATCAAGCAACTGGAGGGGCGCATTATGGGCGGCGAGTGTGTCGCAGGACGTGGGCGAGTTGAGGGCGCGCAAAATGGCTGGCCCATTTTCCGCCGAGTTGCCCTTCGAGAGTGTCTGAGCGAGTGGGCGTGAGTGTGTCTGCGGCGACTGCGAGTGGAAAGGGGCGTGAGAGTGGGACTGGGACTGGGACCAAGAGCGAGAGCGAGAGCGAGATCGAGATCGAAAGGGGAAGTGGAAGTGGAAAGGAAGTGGGCCCATTGGAGAGGAAGTGATTTTTCGCCCGCAGACTAGCTGGAAAATGGGCCCGTCTGGGGGAGTGGAATTTCGCCCGCTTCCGGGCCAGCCAGTGGCTCAGGTGCTGCAGCGAGAAAGGGGCGAACACAGTGTGGCCTGGGCGGAGATTGCGGGGGCCACTTGTCATCGTGTCTGGAGCGTTGGAGTTGGATTGGCCGCCGGCGTTGGGCTGCCACTGGGCCACAATGGGCGCCCTTCTTGGCCCATCAAATCGTGCTCAAATCGTGCTCAAATTGTGCTCAAATTGTGCCCAAATTCCGCCGCCAGGCTGCACCGATTTCCTGCCCGAGATAAGGTCCAAAAGGGGGCCAGTGGGCGACTCGTGGTGGCGACTGGTGGGCGCCGTTTGTCGCCAAACGCCGCGAGATTATTTCCCGGCCTCTGTCCAATTGTGTGGCCAGTCTCTATTTGGGCCAAATAGAGACTGGCTGGCTGGCCGGCGACTAGGCCGAGCGGAGCAGAGCGGAAAGTAGCCTCACTACTGGTTCGACTTCTGGCCGGAGATAAAGCTGAACATCTGGCGGGCGGGCGAGCTAAGCGTTGAGACGGTGGCACTGACAAGCGCAGTGGCCGGCGGGCCTGGATTTGGCAGCCGCCTCCGAGGGGACAATTAGCGGGCCTCTTCGGGCGGCTCAACGAGGCACGTGGGGCCACCTCCAGGCGTGTGGGCCGGATGCGAGCGGGCGACTTTGGGGCGCAGCTTTGGGCGCGCGTGTCGAGTGATTTGCAGCAGCGGCCGCCTCGCGCTCCACTGGCCCAGCTCATCGACGACAACATTTCATCGCCGCCAGCGACAAAAACAACAACAACAACAACTACTCCTCCAGCATAAACACTCCTCATGTGTGCCCGGCCAGCGACCAGCCTCCGCCCACTTTTGCCGCCCCTGCACGCTGGCAAGACGGCGCCGCCGGAAGACTGCCAGACGGCAGAGGGCAATCTCGCTCGCTCGCCAGCCGCTCATTTGCCTGGACGAGCGGGAGGGGACCCTTGGCGGCCGTTTCGGGCAAGCTCATTAGAATGCACGCCCGGCCCCTCCGGCTGAGAGTGTGACTGTGGCCGGCCCAGAACTGCGGGGGCGCCCATTGGGCTCCCTCTCTCTTTGTCTCTCCTTGGGGCCCAAGAGCCAATCCATTTCGCCACAGGCCAGCCGCGGGCCGTCTCGCCAGCCCCCCGAGTCCCCCCGCAGAGTCAGCCCGAGCCAGTGTCTCCGGGCTGATTGGCGTGCAACTCAAGTCGAGGAGCCGCCCGAGCTCGGCGGCTAAGCGGCCGCACTTCTGCTACGTGCCAGACAATGTCCGTTTCCGGGCCCAAGGAGCTCGGCGGGGCCCTTGTTTGGCTTGCCAAGTTGTGTTGGGCCGCAACAATGGCAATGAACTTGATGGCCGCTGCTTCATTTGCGCTAATGGCCATTGGAGGCGGCCGGCCAGAGGGCGCACGCAACGCGCGGCGTCTGGACTTTGCCTGCACGCGCTGGGCCCAGTCTCGTGCGCCAGCAGCGCGCACACCACAGACTGCCGCGCTTGCAGGGCTTTCTGGCCGCACAGTGCACAGTGCATAGTGCAGTGCGCCTTCTGCTCGCTGCACCAGCGGGCAGCTAATTTGCTTACGTATCACTTCCGTGAAGGCGCCCCAGCCGCCCCAGCCACCAGGACCCGCGGCCAGCAAGCTCCACTCCTTGCCGCTCCTTGCGGCTGGCCACACTTGATACCATTTGGTTGCCAGGGTGGCGCCGCCCGGACGGTGCGGGCGCAGATATGCACCCTTTGCGGCCCGGCGAGCTCGCAATCACTCCGGCCAGAGATTAGCCTCGGCGAGAGGCCAGCGGGCAGTGCAGCTTCCAGTGGGGCTCCTTGTTGCTCGCTGGACAGGGCCCATTGTTGTAGCTGGCGCGTTGTTGTAGTTTGGCGCTCCTTGTCTCTGATGTTGCTGCTCGGCCGCGTGCAGTTGTAGCGCCGCCAAGAGATTGCTTCGAGCGCCCAACGTGAAGAGCCTCAACTCGGCCAAGAGTGAGTTGAGGCCCCACAAAGCAGGCCGCAAGGCTGTCGCCAAGATTCCGCCAAGAGCCAGCGGTCAGCATCCATTATTTCTGGCCCACATTATTTGGGCCCGCCCGCAAGCCGGCTGCTTTGGGCGCGCTCCATGATGGAGCAGCCTCCATGATGGGCCGCCCACTTGCAGGTCCGGGCGCCCTCAGCTCGACGAGTGGGCATAACAACCGATTCGGCCCAATGGGCGGGCCATTAAACCATGATGGATGGCGGAGATGGCGGCCCACGAGCCAGCGCTGGTATGTGTTGTCGCAGACAGTCTGCGGGCCAGCAGGTTGTACTTGCGGTCGGGCTGGCGGCCGAGGGCGAGCAGCCAAACGAGCTGGCGGCAGGAACGCAGACAGGGGCCAGTAAGACAGTCTGGCGGCGGCCCAAAGACAGACTGCGGCCCGCAGACTGGGCGCGGGGGGCGTGCAAGGCAAGAGTCAATCGATTATTGCGTTGCGCGGGCGCGTGCGGGCCCCTAACACCGTCATTATCGGCGCGCCTTCGGGCGGGCCGGCGGCCGGCCCGGGCTCAGCTCGAGGCCGCCGGTCGGAGAGTGTTCGGAGAGCATTAATTTGGCGCCGTTTCAATTGGCGCACGACCTCGAGCCGGCGGCGCGATAAGCCGGCGGCGGCGGACTAGCCGAAGTGCAGATTTTGCCCCGCCCGCAGGCCCGCCCCCGCGGCGTGGGCGGCGCCGCACGCGCGGGCCACGTTCGCGCACACGCAGCTCGGCCCGCACGCCTACCCGCGCGAGCGGCACGCCCACGCGCGCCCGCAGCCGCGGACGCAATTTCGACCCGCCGAGCCTTAGCCTCCGGCGCGGCGCCACCAAAGTCACGAGAATCGACCGAGAGGGACGGCCGGCGAGCGGCGAGGAGTCGGGCGGCCTCGCGGCGGTGTCGAGTGCGGCTTTGCGGCGGCCGGCGGCCAATCTGTCGCCGGCCGGGGACAAGTTGGCGCCCCCGCCGAGACGCCGCCAGACGAGCTGGCCGGCGAGCGGCGGGAAGGTGGCCCCATTTGAATGCCAAACGAGATGGGCCGGATTAGGTCGCGCGCCGCAGCGCCCTGGGCGGGGCGCCCGCGGCCAGCGCAGGTGAGCCGGAACTGGGGCCACAGTGGTGCCGCCGCCGCCGCCAGACACTAGGTCGCCCCCGAGGCCCTCGAGACGGTGGCGATGCAGTGGCGGCGAGCTGATGCAGTCTAGGCGGCTGCACAATGGAGCGCCCGGCGAGGCAAAAACAGCCGGGCCCAAATGGGCTAATGTAATTCGAGTCGGCCGCTCCTTCTCGCACCCTTAGGTCCGGCGCAGGTTCGCCTGCCGAGGCTGTCCAGCTAGCCGAGTGGGCGGTGGACACGCGAGCCGCCGGATCTCTCCGGTTTCAAGTGGCCGCCCGGCGAGCTATAGGGCCTGAGTTCTGGTTGCGATTGGTGCTGGCACGCAGCCGCTGGGATTCTGGGGCCGCGCGCAGGTCGGCCGCTCGCAACGCCGGACTAGTGCACTGGTGTGCACCCCGCGTCAAAAATAAGGTTACATTTCTGCATAGCACCGCACAGGAATCTATCACCATATTTTTGGCGGATAGTGTGCGTGCCGCGGCAGACTAGCCGCCGCAGAGCAGTGCAGCAAAGTGCAGTGCAGTGCAGCGCAGTGCATTGCGAGCTGCTGCAGACTGCAAGCGGTAGACTGCACTCTGCAGAGGAGGAGCCGCAACTGAGCGCCGCAGCAGCAGAAGTAGTTAAGGCAAAGTGGAAACGGAAACTAGAACAATTGGCCCGCCGATCGTCGGCCCCACTTTGCGCCAGCAGAGCCTTGCCGCCAGAGCCTCGTCCGCGGGGCGCCCGCGGGAAGACGAATGGGCCACTGTGGCCCAGCTCGGCGTTGGCGGCGAGCCCGCAGAAGTGGAGCTAGAGGCCTCACTCTCTCGGCCGCCTCGCCACGACTGGGCGACACTGGGCGGCAGCAAGGCCGCCGGAATTGGATAGCCCGCCGTGAGCGCTAACTATCGCCGCACAATCGATCAGGGGGGCCCAATCTCGGGCGATACATTTGGCCCAGCCGGAGCACTTGACAAACGCCGCCCCCACTTTCTCCCCCGCCAGCGCGCGCCCCTCCACCTCGGCGGCTTCTGATGGAAATTCAATGAGGCGCGCTCGGCGGCCGCCCAGGAATTTGCCCATTGTGCAGGCGGGACCCGCACGCCTTGCGGCCGATATTGGGCTGTTTGGCGGCGTCCTTGGTGGGCGCAGCTTGCCGGCAGCGCCGAGCTGGGCCGCAAAAGGTGCCTCTCACCGCCCGAACAAAGAGAGCACCCGCAGCAGCCGGGCGGCGCGCACCGGCCGAGACAGTTTGCGGGCCGAGCCAGTCCCGCAAGACTGTCTCTGGAGGAGGCTGGATAGAGCAAGAGCGCCCCAAGGGCACGGGCGCCCGAAGTGGTGCAGGCGCGCCCTTAGCTTCGGGCGCGAGCGCAGCAGCGCGCATTGTCAGTGCACGCGCGTGCACCTCCAATGGGCGAAGAGTGCGCTGTGCGCGCATTGAACGCAGTGCGAGCAGTGCGAAGAGTGCAGCCTGCAGGCGGCCGTGCGCGAGACTGTCCCCGGCGAGTGGGCGGCCCAGTTTTGTTGTGCTCCATCAAGGCAGCAAGGCGGCTCGCTCGCTTGCTGCCGCTTGCTTTTCTCCAAAGACCAACAATTCACAAACAAATATGTTTCCCACCCATCAAAGTGGGCGCATTTCTCTTTATCTGTCGCCCTCGCCTGGCCAGAGCTAGTCCTCCGAGCAGAGACGCCCGTCGGCCCCGCTCGTTTCTGGCCGCACCGAGCGGGCAACAAATAACTCGCCGGCCACCCACACGAATGGCGGTCGCTCGTTGCCCAGACCGTTTTATCTCCCAATCGTCTGGCTCGTTGGCGGAGTTGCTCGCGGACTTGCTCAGAGGGGCCCGAAAGGGTTCCGGAAGGAGGGGAGTAAGAGCGGAGGGGCGCCAGGCCAGCGGCGCCAGGGGCCAAAGAGGGGCGCCGGAAGGGGGCCAAGGAGGAGAATCAGTGCCTCGGTAATGGTGCGTGAAAGGGGAGACGCTTGGGGCTGTTGAGTTGGGCCCAAATGGGGCCGGTTGGGAGCGGAACTGGCAGTTTGCCGAGGCCAGTCTTCGCCCCTTTGGCCGCGGGGGCGCACTGTTCGACAATGTTGGACTGGGGCCCAATGGTTGCCAATAACAGGCCCAAGTGGCGGGCCAAGTGGAACACTTTTTCAGTAACAATTCAATGAGTGTGCCTGCGCGTCTGGCTAAGCAAACAATTTCTCCAAATTAAACAACGCGAATGGCAACACGGCGGCCCCAAATGGCACGTAGCGCATGGGAGGCGGCCGGGCGCGCGCTGGGCCCAAGCAGCGCGCAGTGAGCGCCAATGGAAAAGTGTCCTGTGCGCGCCGCAGACTGTCTCGCGCACACTGCACCGCTGGCCTTCACTGGGCGCTCGTCCCCCGGCGGCCACTCTGTGGCCTCTCTGGCGGCGCCCACTCGCGCTGGCTCCCTGGACTCATAACGCGCCCCAACGGCGCCCAATAACGCCCAATGGCCCCGCTCGGGCTCCAGAACCGCCGCAGCATCACGCCGGCCGCCCGCTCGAGGCCACAAGCTCGAGCGGGCCGCCCAAGTGGCGCCCCGCCCGGCCAGCAAGCTGCCCGCTCGTGCCCCTCGGCAATTGGAGCTTGGCGGCGGCTCGCCGGCCAGCCGCCGGGAACAGAATAGCCAGTTGTTGGCGCCCATGAATTGTCGGCCCGAGTGGGCGCCCTGAGCCTTCCGCTTTGGGCCTTCTGCTTTGGGCCTTCCAGCATTCTGGCCTTCTGCTTTGGGCCTTCCAGCATTCTGGCCTTCTGGCCTCCACCCAGGCCGCTCGTTAGCTCGGGGCCGCCGGCAGCCAGTGGCCTCTGCTGTCCGCCTGTGGGCACGTTTGGGCCCACAATCACGCCAACGAGCAGCCCGAGAGGCAGTCTGAAGCAGTCTGAAGCAGTCTGAGGGAGCCTGACGGAGCCCTAAGGAGCGGCCCTCCAAGGAGGCTCCACTGTGCAGCCCAGCGGCCTCCAGTGGGCGCCAAGACGGCCAGTCTAGGCCGCCACCAAGCCAGACGGCTGGTCCAATTTCCGAGACGCCACTCGAGCGCACAGCCTGCACGAAGGCGGCCTGCGAGCGCCCGGCAAACAGGCTGAGGCTAAGGCTAAGAGTGCGCCCCTCAGCTCGGCCGCACACTCGCCTCTAGCTCGTCGTCTTGGTGTTGGCGAGCTGACGAATTCGAATTGACTCGTTACGCGTGCTTGTCTTGCGTGTTTGTTGCCGCCCGCCGGCTAGACGCGCCCACCAAGACGGCCGGCTGCCCAGCTCGCCCTTAGCTCATGCTCGGCTCCTGCTTAGCTCGTCCCAGGCTCGTCCATGCACCGCTGGCTCGATGAATGGATGCCTTTTTGATGCAAACCAGCTCGGCGCGGCCACTCGCCAGATTGCGAGCACTCCTGACGGGCTGGCTCCTGGTGGCGCCGGCGGGCCTTCTCTGCAGGCTGGCTCAGCCGCGGGGGCGCACAACAAGCTGGCGAGGGGCCGCCAAATTGGCAGCTGCCGCTCGGGTGGAAATCTGCCGCTGAGATCTGGTCCGAATGGGCGGCCGTGCAGGCGGATATTTGGGCCCAGTTGGTGGCGCCCTTCCTGCTGCTGCTGCTGCTGATGCTGATGTTGTTGTTGTTGTTTGGCTGATGCTGCTGCGACCGTTGGCCAGCGCGCTCGAGTGGCGGCGCGCGTGGCACGGCGCAGCTGCAGCCGGCGGACCACAGTCTGTAGTCCGTAGTCTTTAGTGTGGAAACAGCATTGCAGCGGCCGATAACTTGCGGGCCCCATGCACTCGCGCTCCAGTCTGCAGTCTGCAGGCCGGCGGCCCAAAGTCCAACGTCTCCTTTCGTCTTCGTCAATTGATAATGCCGCGCGCGCACACAACAAATGCACGCGCGCGCCTCCAACAGCCAAACGGGCCCACTTCTTCTCCAACGTTCGCCCGCCGCGCTCCAGCCTCCATTTTGGCCCATTCTCGCGCACAACAACACACTGTCTCTCTCACTCTTGCAACCGGGCGGGCCTCTTAAGCTAGAGAGCCCCTCTCAAAGCGCGCGCTTTCTCCACTACCAACACACACACACACACACACACACACAACGTAACAACATCGCCGCCACTCGTGCATGATAATAGTTCCACCACGTACTAGTCTTCTTGTCTCTCAAATCTTGACAGAATCCTTTATTCCCTTCCGGACTAGTGCCGACCCCAACGGCGAGACGAACTCAAGAAAACGAGAGTAGGCGAAACGAGACCAGACAAGACGGCTAGAGACGAGACTAGACGAGAGGAGCTGAGCTGAGCCGAGCCAAGAGGAGAGGTGAACAGGAGACTGAACTAGGCCCAGAGACAGAGACAGAGACAGAGACAGAGGCAGAGGCAACACTAGGGCCAATAGGAGGAGGCCAAAATAAATACAAGGTAAACATCAAGCCCTCAAGTTGTCGTTGGCCCTTATTCAAGTGACGCCTGAGGTGCGGAAGAGAGAAAATTGTTATCTACCAGTTCTCTCTTTCCTTCAAGCTCACTCGACTCTCCAAGCCAAAGGCACACATCACCAAGAGGGAGAGCAATTCCAGCAGCAAAGTTTCCATCAGTTGAAGAACAACTCTCCAAAGAGAACCTTCCTAGTGAGACCCCAAATAGTAAGCCCAGGTCCAAACTCATCTAGTCAGTATAGCAACAGAGCCAAGCAACCAAACTCTAGCCCATTCTCCAAGTGACCATCACAACTGCCGGCCCGAGAACAGCCACAGAAATCCAACAAGTCAAGAGAAGTCTTGTAGAGAAGACCAACTAGTGTCCTATTGCAAGATACCTCAGACAATCGGTATCCAACACTGTCTGCATTGCCAGCCGTCAATCCCGGACTAAGAATTTCAAGATTTCCAGGTGTTGGAATCAGGAACAAGAGGGAATCCTGGTCGAATTCGTGGAAATCTAAACCGAATTTTATACAAATCCGACAAAATGAGTGCCATAGAGGCCACAACACAGCTCAGCTCTGCCAACATGGTGCCGCCAGAACACAGGCAACATGGAAACTTGGAAGAACAACAACAAGCAGCCCCCAAAATGGAGCAGACCCAATCGAGCAAATCGGCCGACATTGCTGGCACCACGTGTATGGAGCTCGCCCTCGAGGGGGAGCGTCTATGCCAGTCTGGTGACCTGACAAATGGGGTCAAGTTCTTCGAGGAGGCCATCAAGGTTGGCACTAGTGATGAGCGAACCTTGTCGGCTATCTATTCCCAATTGGGCAATGCCTACTTTTACCTGGAGGACTACCAAAAGGCGCTAGACTTTCACAAACAAGACGTGGCTCTGGTGCATAGTATTGGCGATGAGGCGGCCGAAGCTAAGGCATGCGGCAATCTGGGTAACACGTTCAAGATGTTGGGCAAATTTGATGAGGCTGCCGTGTATTGTAGGCGCTATTTGGAGATAAGTCGCAAGTTGAAGGACGAGATTGGCGAGGGGAGAGCTTTATATAATTTGGGCAACGTTTATCATATGCAAGGAAAACGAATGATAGGCACTAGTGAACAAGAGTCGGGTGAATTGCCGCAAGATATTAGATCTAGTCTCCAGAGGGCAATTGAATATTATGAGGCCAATTTAAAGGTGGTTAGTAAATTAAAAGATTCAATTGCAATGGGAAGAGCGTATGGAAATTTGGGCAATACGCATTATTTGTTGGGCAATTTTCAAGATGCTGTTAATAGTCATAAGAAGCGTTTAGAATTGGCTAAACAAACAAGCGATAAATCGGCCGAGAGGCGAGCACATTTGAATTTAGGTAATGCAAATGTTTTTTTAGGCAACTTCCAAGAGGCTATTGAAAATTATTCAGCTTCGCTTAAATTGGCCCAAGATTTACAAGACCAACACACTGAGGCACATTCTTGTTATAGCCTAGCCAATACATATACATTCTTGCGCGATTACAATTCGGCCATAAAGTATCACTTGAAATATTTAAAATTAATCAAAGAGTTGGATGATAGTTTGGGCGAGGGTCGAGCATGTTGGAGTCTAGTGAACATTTATCAAATGGTTGGTGATCAAGAGTCTGCATTAATCTATGCTAAGCGCCATCATGAGATTGCAAAATTGTTGAATGATAAAACAGGCCTGGCCAGTGCGAAGGCAAATATTGAAGAATTGGAGGAGACTATTGCACAAAAGCAGGCAATCAAAAGGATGACCATTGGTGCTTGTGGTAATCTGAGTCCAATTAATGCCGATTCCTCGGAATCATCGACCAACGCCACAGCGACGACTGTACGTGAGATTAGACCAGATGGAGGAGGCGAGAACTATGATATTGATAGTTGCAGCAATAGTAATAACAATAACAATAATACTAACAGTTCCGCAAACGAAACCACCGGACGACAGTCGAAGACCACCAGCTTCGAGTTGGCCGATGATAAGCAAGCAATGGGGAGCAAAAATGCTGATAATCAATCGATTTTGGCCAGACCAAAGCATCATTATCATCTGCAGCAGAAGCACCAAATTAATCGCTATCTAACTGCAGACAAACGGCTGGAACAAGAGCAGAGAAGGTTCACTAAACAGTTGAGCAGAGTGTTGGCCGACGTTGATGGTTTGGCGGCGGCACGTCGTCGAGGCCTAAGCTCGTCGGCGGCCTTGGGCGACGATTGCAGGCCGGGCGCCGCCAGCTCGGCAAGCGCTTCAGGGGCGCCCGCTGGACGAGGCGCTGGTGGCGGCGCTGGTGGAGGACTCCATAGGAGCAACTCGAGCGAGCAATTGTTCGATATGATTGAACATCTACAAAGTGGACGAATAGATGACCAACGTTGCGAGATAATCAAGAGGCCCATCCGGCAAACAACCATTGCCACCAGCACGGCCGCTGGAATGCCGCTCGCTGATAATAATAATAATAATAATAAGGAAAACAACAACGAACAAGCCGCGTTCAATTCGACACCATGCTCCTCCGGCCATGCAACAAACTCCTTCGCAGCCACCATAACAAATCCAAAAAGTGCCGTCTCAGCAGCAGCCTCGGCCATCCGGGCCACTTATAGGAAAGCCTCATTAGCCGCCTATCCAGTGGCAAGCCAGGCGTTGCAGTCGATACAGCAAACACAAAGACGTCCAACAGTTTCGGCCGAGCATCGGGACCAGTTGTTTGACTTGATAGCGGGCGCCCAGCGCCAGAGGATGGACGAACAAAGGGCCTCCTTGCCGGCACTTCAGCTCCCCAATGGGGTGCTCAGAGGGAACAGGTTGGCGCAAGCAAGAGGGGCGGCGGCAGCGGCGGCGATGGCGGCGCCACTTGGAGGTCCGCAGCCGCTTGCTCAGCGAGAGAGCAATTTGTTAAGCTCCTCCTCCTCTTCTAGCGCAAATTCTAGACAACAAAAGGCGCCAAGTGAGCAGAAAATGCAACGAGACTCCTCCTCCTCATTGGGCCAGGGAAAAATTTGGTCCAAAGAGCGCTCGCGTTCCATTGTTCCATCGATGCAAAATTCTAATGTCCTACATGAAACACAAGCAGCAGCCTCCTGCAGCACAGCAAACACCACCGAGATGATTAATGCAAATGCAAATCATCCAAATGCAAGGGCAAAGATTGGCAAAGTCAACAAGCATTTCCAGACAATCGATTCGGGCGACCAAGTGGTGGCCGGCAGCAAACATGATGAGAAATTTTTCGATAGCTTAATGAGATACCAGTCGACCAGATTCAATGATCAGAGATCAGAGTTTCCAAATAGAAATAATAATAGCACGATGGGGAAAAAAGTGCACGAGCAAATGGGAGTTAAAGTTGGACAGCAGGAGAGCATGACAAATACCACCACCAGTGCCCAGGGAAAAGAGAATGATTTCCTCAACTTGATTGTTAAATTGGGCTCCGATCGAATTGACGACCAAAGGTCGGCGCCGCCCGCCTCCATGAATCGGGAGAAAAACCTTTAGGAGAGGAGCCTTTGAAGCTGAACAGGAAGCGAGCCTGCCAGCTCTTAGATACAGTGACAGACCAATTTGTGTGTTATTCATTTAACTAGAAGACAAAGTTGTAATTGTTGGCTTAATTTTGTCCTAAAAGAAACCCAGAAGCCTAGCTTCACCAGATCCCACCGAAGCGTGTTGTTTATCACTTATTTCCACTTATTAATACAAGCCTGTTTGTGTCCTTAGTTGCGTTCTATCTTTTGCTCTTGGTCCAGTCATGACGTCAATGAGCAGCCTATCAAAGGGCAGGACTTTTGAGTGACGAGATGTAAATCGAAATCGGTACGCATTTCCAGAAGTTTCACTACTTTTCTATGAATTAAAATCAGTCCCAGTGGGGTCACGATCACTAAACGGAGCACGCTCGGCTCGTAAGCAAACACGTTGCTAAACGAACCTGGTCCTCAAATTCATTCCATTGGAGATCCGGTTTCAGTCGAAATGACGCCTGCAGAAGAGGTCTGCAGGTGGACAAGAGCTCGGCAAGAGCCGAGAGCATCTGATCTCACGGGGTAGATCAATGGACGTTTAGCATTTAGAGATTTCGGGATAATTATACCTCTAGCACTGGAAGATTACGGTGTCTGAGGGCAGCAGAGAAACCCCCAATCTGGCCCAGATGCAGACGGGCATAATGCGAGAGGGGTTAGTAGAAGGTGTTGCTGGATTGGTTGCGGAGCTAGGTCTGCACCGGGCTCGTGCATTTCGTGTTTCTCTTACGATTCGGGTGCTCTTACGAGACACATCTGTCTGCTGAGACTATTGACTGTAGCTAGCAAAGGACCATATCATCTGACTCAGATCTAGCAGTGAGCTAGCTGCCTTCCGCATTCCTGAGAGTATTTGTAAGGCTCCAAAGTAAATAAGTCTGGATCATACAATTCAACTCCACTGCCTTCATATCACCGGGAGTTGCATAGCGCTCGCGTGCGTTCATTCTCCATCGCATTGCCGTGCGTTTCCCTTTATGATTCTGAGGCGATTCTGACGCCCTTATAATCAAGCTGCTATATCTCAGCTCCCCATCAAGCTAGGGCAATAATTATCGTGACAATCTGAAGCAGAAAGGATCTACTATGTCTCAAGTGTGCAGTTTAATTGTGCATTATTCTATATTTGCGGCGTCCAGCGGGCCTCAAAGTTTCAGAGTTAGCCTCCAGTCCGCGGAAATTAAAGCTTGTCTGAGATCTACGACTTTTCCCTCATTATGCGCATGCTGTGGATATGGCTCTTGAGCAATAAACCTGCTATCATGATTCACTGAGGAGCCAGGCAGATATTTGTGACAATTGTGAATTGTATCATGCTCAGTATCGTCATGTGACAGACCCCTCAGACCTCCCCACTTTCAAGCCGGGCGATATTCGCGGAATAGACGCAATTCTGTGAGCCCCGGAAAGCGACCCACACAATCTTGGCTATCACACGTCGAGGCTACACTCATTACCCTTCACGCGGATAAGTCTTGGAGGACTAATGTGGAAACCTGACTCAGAGATGGACAGAGATGGAGAGTAGGTTAGCCTGTATGGTCACAATCAAGGTCAATTTATTGAGCTGATGTCTGCACAATTCGTTGTTTGTTCGAGTTGGTTCAATCTTTCGTCTTTGGATTCCAATCTGGCCTGCAAGCAACCTATGATCGAATGGAGAAGTGTGACAGCCATGCGATTATCATTCAAGCTCGATGACCTATGCATTTCATTGCTTATAGTTAGACTCGAGTGGGATACGGAGGCTCTCTTATGGGTTGTTGTAATGTCGTGTCCATTTGTTATGGCCGTTTCTTTACTCCGCGAGAGCTCTGTGTACCGGAAATTTGTTGACGGAATAGACGCAATGGCTGACCTCTGAATCGCCACAGGGTTGTCAGGCTTGATCCGTGACGATCCGTTTCCGTTGATCCTCCTTGCAACACCAAGACTATTCAATGGACACACCTTTGAGTGAAGATCAATACGACTCTCGAGAGCATGACAGCGGGCCTCTAGGATCAGATTTCTCTTGGTCAAACTGTTGCTCTGAGTTCTCAACTTGGCACAGGTGGACTCTTTGCGGCTAAGATCTTCGCCCATCTGTTGGATCAACTTGTACATGGAAGCTAGTCGGTTCAGGTTCGATTCGTCGTTCGAGATGACTCTCGACTCGATTCTTGCAATACATTCCAGCAGGTGTTGCACAAATTTGGTCAATCTTGAGCAATTCTGGCAAAGTTTCTGATCATCTGATTGGCTGCTGTCTTTCTCGGTGGAATCAGCATTTTTCGTTTCTCGAGATGGACTTTCTTCCACTTCCACTTCATTGAGTTTCTCATCTGCATCTTCTTCTCCAGGCTCCCCGTGACTGATTTTCGCTGGCTGATCCTCGGTGGTTTCCATTGTTTGGCTGATATTTTCCACATTCGAGGCCAGCATATCATGTAACTCCATTCTGCTCATTCTCAGCTCAGACCTAAGCTGCTCATTCTGGCCACGCAATAAGTCGAGCTCGCTCTTCAATACAACCAGTTGGAATAGGTCTCTGTCGGAATCTTCCGATTTGCTGGTGCTCGATTCAACCGCTTGGCCCCTCTGGGCTGCCTGATTGGCCTTGACGACGTATCGCGACTCCATCAAAAGACACAGACGCTCGAGGCTTGGACAGTCTATCAACAGGCTGTCACACTGCAAGTCAAAGCCCTTGATCAGCAGCAGGATTTCTTTCATGCCCAATTCGAGCAATTGGTTTTCTCTCTCGAGTTGTCTCATTTTCTTATCAAGCTCGGCTCTCGATTCTTCGTAATTTAGTGCTCTTCTCTCAGTCAGATCTCTCGAAGTTGAAAGAAGACGGGTTCTTGGTCTGGGAGCTTTCAGAGGAGCCTTATCCTCCAGTTGTTTTTTCTCATCTATAGGTTCGGCCACCTCTTTTACTTCCCCGGTTGGAGGCCCCGTTCGAGACCCTTGAGTTGTATCACAATTCTGCTCGCTCGATGTTGGAATTTCTTTGGTCGACTCCTCTTCCCTGGGATGCGTGTTATCCATTTCGGAAGATTTGTCTCGATCATCCTGAATGTATAGATCTCTATTGCCGGCTTCGTCCGCTAATTCGTTCAGCTCCCTCACTAATCTCTCAATCTGTTTATCTTTGGCCGAGAGAATCAACTCGAACTGTTCGTTTTTGTCCAAGAGAAATTTGGTCGTGTTTATTTCATTTAATGCTCTATTCAGGCTGTGGGTGAGCTCGTCGATTCGGCTTCGATCTAAATTCGCCTCTTGGTTCATTTTTCTTGCCCGCTGGTAACTGTCGAACAACTCCTCTATAAGCCTCGGGATCTTTTGGGGCAAGATCGACTCAAAATATCTCAATCTTTGCTCATTTTGGTGCAACTGTTTATCCTTGGCCTCGAGTTCGCTTTCGAGCATCTGTCTTTCCTTCATAAATAGACTTTTATTCTCGCCCATCAAATCACATCTCGAACAGTTATCACAGACTGACCCAAGATCGCCATTCCAATTTTCTCGCTCTACTTTCTTCACCGATTGCTCCAAAATATTTGCATTGTTTTCCAGCTCCAAAGTCGCTTCAATCAGTTGACTTTTGAGCAGATCAATCTGTTCGTCTTTCTCTCGTAACAAACTGGCTATTTCGATGATCTTTTGCTTCTTATTCGAATCGACAAATTCCATGGAGGAAGATAGTTTATCACGCTGTTCAAATGCTCCTTGAGCTTCCGGGATTCCGTTCAGATCTATGCTCACACCCAAGGATTCAAGAGTCAACCGGTCATCCAGTCTGAGCCTCCTGATCTCCTCATCCTTCGAGGCGAGATCTCTTTTCAAAGACTCAAGCTTGTCGTTGAAAGCGTCCATGAGAATCTGATCCTGCTCGTGAGATTTCTTCATCAATTGTTGCTGCATTTGTGACTCAGACTCGGCCCTGGCCAAGCGCATATTTAGCTCGAGATTTGCGCTTTTAACCTGATCATAATTTTTCAACAGTAGTTGCATCTTGCTTGCCAACCTCTCATTGGACAACCTCATGGATTCCTTTTCAATCTCTAGGCGCTCAACATTCTTCTCTAGTTCCTTGTTGGCTTGCTCGAGCTCCAAGAGTTCAGCATTGATCTGGGCCAAATTCTCTTCATACACTAGCTGCTGCTGTTTCAAATAATCTTCATTTGCCTCTCTCTGATCTCTATCTGGACTATCGTCATCATCGTCTTCCAGGGAGTTGCGACGCTTTTGTTCCTCCAGCAACTTGTTGGCCTCGCTCTTGCTCAGTTCTTCATGAGCAATTTCGAGTCTCTCATCCAACTCGGCCAGTTCCTCCTGCTTCCTTTTTATCACTTTGTCCATATCCTCCAAGAGGCGCTGAAAATCTGTTCGTGTATCCATCTTGTAAATATCTATGTAGCTTCAATCTAACTAATAACAACCACAGTGACAGTGATATTGTCTGATATGATCAATGGATTTCAGGGCTAAATTCTCCTGAAATTCAATCAGTCAATAGGATACCTTCTATTGGAGTCCATCGGATGGGAGCAAAACAATTAGCACAGAATTGAGCAGAAAATGGCAGATCGGCAGCTATCTTTTGTAGACTCGCCCCAATTGGGGCCCTGGTGCATAGGTGCGCACACGTCAATCCATAGGTAAGGTGGCGCTAAGGTGTAAGTGCAAGCAACACGACGCGTTGTCATGAGCAACCACCAGTGTTTGAGTGTGAGACCTGCTACGTTTGGATAACAATCATTTTCACCGTGTGCTCGCGAAACGATATTCTCATGTGATAATGAATGAGCAATGATGTGGCAACGAAAATCACAAACAAGTTATCAAGCAGAATCCTTATGTCAGGTGGATATCTATCAGTCAGTGTGTTTAGTAATTGAGCGGTCTTCGTGTCCACAGCCCGTCGACGAGCTGAGCAATTTTAGGTTCTTGCGCCGCGGCGCATAACTTATGTGATACTAATAATTCTGCAATAGGTTTCAGAAGCTTCGTCTGGACTAGAGACCCACCATGATAGAATCTGCACATTCTGATGAGCTGAATCTCTCTCTCAAACAGCTCCACAATTGTCTTGTCCTCACTCAACTGCCGACAAGAGTCAAACAAAAACTGATACAGGCCTCTGTTGAGTTCGGCCCGCGATACTTCACGATACTTTAGTTGCCTCCTGTCTGGATAATATCGAGTCACCTGATCGAGGAGAGTAAGCCAGTGGTCTCGAGAATTGAGTTTAGTTGACACCTTGGCCTTGGACTCTTCCATTAAGAGATCGATCAGACTTTCTCCTCCGTGGAACTGTCTGAACAACTCAGTCACCGCTGTTGCTTTCAAAATTTCATCAGACTTCACCAATTCGTGATTTAATTCCCTCGAGACCACGACGGCACACCGTTTCAGGAATCTCTCCTCGCCCTGGACGATAAATCTGGCCAATCTACTAGATTGGGGCAACTTATCGAAGAAGCCAAGGCCGAACTGCCTCTCCATCGAGTCTACCAGTGAGGCTGTCTTCTTGATGCTTGTTGCATCGCATCGGATCTTCAATTTCCATATGGGGGATATTTCACCAATGTAGACGAAAGACTCCAGAACTTCGCGCACCCTTTCATCTGGTATTGATCCCTCGAGCAGTTTCTTGGCCGCCTCGATGTTCGGCGCTAGACCCTCCGTCGAACATGCCTTAGCAAGCAAATTATCCGCCTGCTCTAACACAGTCCTCGAATCTAAGGAGGAACGATCACCTTCGACCCAACACGATTGCCAGGCAACAGCGTAAAAGCCTGCCAGTAGGATTTTGATGAGGAGCATAGTGATGTCGGTCAGTGGACCAGTAAACTTTCGACGAGCAGTCTAATTGACGATTTAAGGTAGATTAAAGAACTTCCAAACCAACTGGTATAGAATTCAGGACAAGAAAGTCCAATAGACAGCGCCAGAGCTCAAACTTGCATTTCAGATACCTAGTTTTCGCCGAAGAAATTGTGGTAGGCGAACCCGTTCAGTCTAAATATAGTGCCAAATCCCGTAGCTGCTAGGCATCATTGCTAGCCGTACGAGGAAAGTTTCATCCCCTCGGATAAGCCACCAGTCAATTCAAGGATAAACATCTACCCTTCACTTCTGAAGCCAATGCAGAAGGCAAGCTGCGCGGTACACCTCCATCATGCCATCTAATGACGTTGATGTAGTGCTGAGGCGTCTCTCATGATTTTGTCTCCCTCTATCAACTTTTCAGAGAAGCCCTATGATCTAGTCCAAGTAGATGGGACTCATCTGAGAGACTAGTTATCCAATGAAACACACGAGCATTGCTCTCTTTTTTGAAGCTTTGCCAATAGAGCGTCAAGTGATTGCAGAAACTTGATTGAATCAATACGAGTAAGGAACTGATCTCGGACTATGAAGTCTTCCAGCACGTCGATAAGGCGCTCTTGAGAAAAGGTAAGCGGTCACCTAGGGTTTGGGCAAGTGCCAGGAAGAGGCGCAAGATAATCGAAATAGTATGATTCTTAGATGAGATGGAGATTGATTATATTGCACAGCATGTCAAGTTCCAATCACTCTGAGGATGACTCACAAGATTTAATTATCCAACAACGTCGATTATTTGGTCAATTACCAAAATTTATTGCCACATTCTTTTCCTGAATAGGCTACGCATCACTAGAGTTATGCATTTATCAATATCTCAAGTTGGGCTCGGAGATCTTTCGCTTCTTGAAAGGCAATAAGGTCGACTTGGTCTCAAACGTTTGGGTGGTAGTATTTGTCTTTGACAAATTGTACGGCTCATCGAGCTGATCACCAGTTGTGTGCTTAGTGATACCGCTCTCCATGAGTTTGTTTTTCAATATACTCAATTGCACGCTCTCCCCAACCTTTCCAGCCAATGAAGGATAGTTCAAGCCATAGCTACTACTTGAGGCTGCCTGGGACAGTAGAACATTTAGCGCCTCTTCATCGCGTCTAGTCTGGTCATCTTGATTTGATCTTCTATGAGGTGGAGAGGCTGATTTAGATTGAGTACTGTATGATATATGATGGTGACTGTGTCTATGCGCAGGGGACCTAGTGTCAACGGTTGGTGGCACTGTAAGCAAGTAATCATTGAATGAGCATCCATCTTTCCGCTCACCACTGATGGATGCTATTGATCGAGATGTGATTGAATCAAAATTGTTCGGGCCTGCGAAATTAAATGCCACCGGCCTAGCTAATTGTGGTCCTCTACGGGCTGTGCATTGGGTCAATGAATGATAATTGAGCAAATCTTGTGTCCAAAAAGATATATCGCAGGCATCGCAACGATGGGCCGGAGAATCTGGTTGCCGTGATTGCTGCTGTTGCTGTTGGGCAGACAACGAGACCATATTTGGTATATTTGTGTGTATTAAAGCATTTAAAGCATTACTCTGATTGCTGAGCATCATTCGAGCCAGATATTCATTGAGCAATTGGCTATCGAGTTGTTGTTGCTGTCGCTCATACCAGGCCTTCATGATGGCATCCTGCTCCTGTTGATGCTTCTGTTGCGACTGCAGATGTGGTGGCGGCTCCTCATTCGTGCTCGCATGGTCATTTCGCAGCCTCTGGTTGTGAAACATTTGTTGTGAGATGTTGTCGGCGTCCAATCGATGTGCATCAAGTGAAAGATTCCTCAAACCTAGTTCGGCGATACCTTCTGGTCGCCGATATTGCTCTGCCGCATCATTAGAACTCATTTGCAGTTCTTGTTGCGTTACGGGCTCGAGGGTGCTAAACGGCCGTTTTCGTTCTAGAAGAGATCTTTGAGTTGTGATCACTTGCCTGGTTGGTGACGAGACTTTTTCGGTAGGGGAAGTTTGAGAACCAAGTAGGTTGCTTGAGCTTGAACTTATGGAGGTCGTGGACCAGCGCTTAGCCTTTCTTGGAGTTCTGATACTATCTTGAGACTTAGCCTTGTCTTGGGCTGATGGATCGCTGATCATCGGAGCTTCCACCATTGAAGATTGACGCTTCTGTACTGAAGAGGGTCCGCTGTTATTGTTGTTATTATTGTAGGACCTAATCATCACCAGATTGCAATTGTCGATAATTGCTTCGTTCTGGCTAATCAACCTGTCGATGTGCTGCCTCATGAATTCAGCATCGGGCTTGCTATTACGCTTAAGTTGCGTCTTGATTGATTCGAATGGTGGAACCGCTGCATCTTTTGGCACTTTTGCACTTTGATTACTAGAGTGAGCATCACAAATCGAGTTTACGGAGGAACTCGATGATGAAACGCTCGACCGTTTGTTGCTCGAGTGATAATCAGAAGAAAGTTCATTCTCACTCTGACTACTGCTTATGACAGTAGGCTTGATGACGACTGATGACTCTGAACTTTGCTGCACTGCTATCGTTGGTTCATCACAGCTACTGGCCCTACTACTGCCGGTACTACCGAGGTTATCAGTTCGAGTGGTTCTCTGAGAACTCTTTTCATCGCTTATTTGCTTTTCACCTGATTCGTTATTGCCGGCCGCTTCTTTTGATATTGAACCTTGTTTTTGCACCTGTACCTGCAGATCTTGCGCACCATGGTGGCGAAGAATCTCTTGATCTAACTGATCTAACTGCTGGAAGCCATTGTGGGAGAAGACTGAGAGCTTCCTTTGTGGTCTTTGTGATTGCTTTGGAGAGCTTGAATTTGAGACAGGCGTTGCCATGGGTTGTTCTTTCAGAACTGTTTCTGGAGCTCTAAAGGCGGCATGTTCTTTATGAATGCTATGTTCATATTTTAAAGGATCCCTTAGGTTGGTGGATAGAGGATCCTTGCCGGCCGGGTCGGTCGATGAAAGAGTATCGACAATTGGACTGGCCATGTATTAGGCTTGACAGAAATTGGTTTTCGACTTGATTGGATGGAAGTAAGATGGACTTGAATTTCACTAATTGAAAGATCAGGTTGACATCAAATAAGTTTGTCTCAAATCTATGGTTGCTAGATATATAGAGTTGATAGAGTCGACTCGATGATGGGACGAAATTTTGCCGCTCTTGATGGAACTGCTATTCCATTTGTGTTTCCTTGTCTCACTTGGCTTCTATTGCTATTTGCCTAGGCGGATAGCTTATATATGAGCTAATGCTACCGCATCTTAGATGAGGTTGTATTGTGATGATGATGATGATTATGGATTTGAGAATACTAGAGGGAGATAATTGCTGCAAGTAGGATGCACGGATTGACAATTTAAATGGATTGTCTTTAGCTAATAGAAATCAGAGGAGGATCTCATCATGCGCAACAGATAGCTCTCATGTACTTGTCCTTGTCGTCCTGTGGAATATAATTTGTTAAGCTATTGTATGAATTTGATGATATAATCAATTGTCTGATGGAGGATGAGGAAAAATTCGATGAATACCAAGCGTCGATGGGGGAGGTGATAATTGAGTATTGATCAGGGCAGAGGTTCTATTGGCAAGGATGAGAATGAGAGGGAGAGAAGAGATTGATTGAGAAAACATATATATATATTATTAAGGTCAATAATTATGATTGCGGAGTTGGAGTTTAGCTGGTTTGTATATGCACGGTGGCGAATGTATATATTTTTGTGCATGTATTTGTGATCCCTTTCTTCTTGAAGCGCAAGCGAGCGACACAGAGACAGAGAGAGACACAGAGACAGAGGCAGATACACACAGAAAGCGAGCAGACAGTCGAATGAGCAGCCAGACCAGTGGTGGCGCGCGCAGACAGTCTACAAAGAGCGCGAACACTGACGTAGTGGCCCTACTTGTATTGGTGTGGTAGTTGTGTTAGTCGTCGTCATCGTCGCCGTCGTCGTCGTGGTTGTTGTAGTGGTATCAGGGTTGGCAATAGTTACGCTGATGAGCATCCACTCACGTAGTTGCTTGCTAAGCTAGCCAGCTAGCTAGCTAGCAGGCACAAAGTCATGAGAGAGAAGGCACCACGACGACTTTGAGTTAAATTGCTCTCTCTAGAACTTGCTGGCCGGGCTCTTGCTTTTGGCAGCCCAGAGGGGAGTTAGAGTATTCCTTGCCAGCTAAATTCCTTAAGGACCTCCTTCTCCATCGTCATCCTCTCTATTTGATCGCCCTGATGCTATTCTCTCGCTCGCTCTCCGAACTTGTTGCCGCTTTTTAAGCCTCTCCTTCTCTCGTTTGTCTGGCTGTCTTTCTCTGTCTGTGGTCCAAGGAAACAAGCAGCCCCCAGATAGCCAGCATTTTGAGTTGCGCGTGTGCAACAACTCACGCCGTCGCCTCGAGTCTCGTCTCGTCTCGGCCTGCCCGGCTCCCTCAGACAGACTGGCAAGTCTTCCACCGAGTTTCGTTTCCCTTTCGAAGGGCCTTGGACGCGCCGGTTCTGGCAAGCTTGGCGCGGCAAGCAAACGCGGACAAGCCTGTTTGTTAGCGGGCCAGGCGTGCGCGAGCCCGGCCATGGAGGGCGGCGTTTGACGAAGTCGCCTGACGTTTGCCCACAACCATCTGATTCAGAAGGGCTGGCTAGATTTTTCTCTCCCCTTCGCTGAGGGCCCTGGCCGGCTTGTGTCTAAGTGCGTCTGTGTCTGTGTGTGAGCGCGCCCGAAGGGAGGCGCAACAGCTGCAGCTCGCGGGCCGCTCCATATCGACAACAAATGCGGCAGAGGGTCGCATTTCAGGCCGCCGGCCAGCGGCAGGGCCACCCAGGCGGCCGAAACAAGGAAACAACAACAGGAGCGCAGCAGACCAGAGTCTGAGCGGGCGCCTGTCTCTCCGTTCGCGAGCCTGTCACTGGCTCCAGCGGTCTGCCGGCAAGCTAAGCTTGTCAAGCGCCTTCCCAACGGCAGCCGGCACGTCGGGCGGGCGTGACGACAGCCGCCCAATGACGAATAGGAGCGCCAAGCTCCACCGCCAGCGACGACGTCGCTTTACGTCAGTCCATGCGGGCCGCAACTGTGGCTCGAAAACTTCGGGCGCGCTAGACGCCGGCCGCCGATCAGCAATAGCGGTCTGCCTTTTGCACCAATTGGGACCACCCATTTGGTGCAGCGCGTGCCAGAGCCAAGCTCATCAGCCTGGCCAGGCGACAAAGTTGGCCACAATTTCAGTCAGTCTAATGCTGCCAATGCATTCATACACACATTCATACAAACGTTCAGACACACTGAGAGAGCACAGCCCAGACTCGCTCGCATCAGCCCGCTCAGCTCGAATCAGAACCATCTCAACAAGTCAATGTTAATTTAATTTTCGTTATTTTTTATTTCATTTCATTCCATTCCATCTCATCCTATGCTCAGGCTGCTCTCTGTATCGCCCAGACACGGAGTCCCAATCGCACACAAGCGCACACCTCATTATCGCACTTGTTTTTGTTTACAACTCAAACTCAAACACCAAATACCAAACACCATCATCATCATCTGCAACTGCAACTGCACAATCCGTCACTAGGAATGCCTCCAATCATCCTCCAGCCCAACTCTCTAGGCTATCAGGTTTGTGCCGACACGCTTGTTTGTATTTATATGGTATACAGATATTGTCATTATCCAGTGCCTAGTCTCTCCACTCTTTTTGGCTCTGTTTTTGGCCACGTCGAGTTCCAGTGCTTGCTTCTCTCTTCTGTCGCCTACTCTCTCTCTTCCTTCACTTCTTGCCTCTCTTGTTGGCTAATCGGCCAACAGACAGGCTGAGAATTTAATTTGTACAGCAACAAGTGCGAATTACAGAAGAAACATTCTGAGGCCAAGAAGCGAGAGAGACAACATATAACACACTGTGGCTAAAATCAAACCGCTTCTCTGCCTGTCTTTGCCTTGCGCCGAATATTGCTATCGCAAAGAGTGCCATCCAGCAGCCCGTTTATTACATTTTAATCGTAACCATCGTTGGCCTCCTCTAATCAGGATGCCATAAAATCAAACCACTTTCAATAATGAAACCATCTTCGCTTTGTCTAACTTGGATCTCTGAATGCTGAAGTTCATCTCGCGCAACAAGGCCACGGAGAGGCGTGCAAGTTTCCTCTCCACTAGGCTGCATGTGTTGTACATTGCCCAGGCGCCATAGAATTGCAAACGTTTACTTTCATCCTCCATCGGCACGAAGTCTATCCCTGTTGATGAGCTGCTACCAAGCAAGCTCGCATACAAGCGAATCTGCTTTATTGTATCGCCCATCTTATTCATATAGGTCCTGCATGGTTTCAATAGATTGTCATTGCGAAATGCGCTAAACTCTTTGAGGAATTTCCTCTCATCATTTTCACTTGTTGATTCAGTTTGAGAAAACTCCAGCTTAACCTTCTTATTGTTCTGAACCCTTTTCAGGCCATCCAAAAGAATCTGGCCAGCCTCATGGTCGAAGTTTTCCATCCTCTCTACCTCACTAGTCAAATCTCTCCTGCAATTGTCTGCGCTAAGGCCGCCCAATTGACCCATAAGATAGTCTCTAAATTTCCCCACAACCTCATTCAGTTGCTCTAAAACTGGCGCGCTGACTTCGGCATAAGCTTTCGACAAAGACTCATAGAAGTAGCCACCATTTTCGCACCTTTTCCTCATTTCGTCCACGAAATAGTCTCTCACCAATTTGATCCTATTACAGTCGCCCTTAACTCTTTCCGTTACAATCAATTGGCCATGGTGGCCCAGCTCGTCGTTCAATTCCTCCATGGCGCTTTGGCCCTCCATAGTACATAGAGTGTCCTTCCTGCGCCTCCGCCAAAGGTCTGCAATGGTTCGCATCTTGCTCGCCATACGTTCCGAGTAGACCGAATAGGAGCGACTATCCGCCAACTGCTTGATCAATATTACAACTCCGTTCAAGTTCGGAGTTAGCTCCTCACTTTGGACATGGGTGCAAAGATACTCGTTCACTGCACTCAACGCACTTCGTCCATATCCACCTCTTTGATATATCTGTAGAGCTGTTTTCAATTCGGCCCCCGGTGGCTGAGGGGCCACAGTGTATACACTCTTGCCGGAAGGAACCAGAAACGCCGAGTCGATCACTCTGGTCGAGTCGAACGTGAGCAAAATCGCGCATAGGAGACCTAAACTAAATGACATTGCTTCTGATTCAATTTAATCATGCAATACGTAAATCATGAATTAGATGGTTATCGATCAGTTAGAATAGTTTCAATTCGAGAGGGTCTCATCACAAGCAGAGCGCAATTTAGATGCATCAAGAATATCTTCGTCGATCTATTTTTAATCATAGATGCCCAATGCGTAATGCACATCATCGGAAACCCGTATTATTTTAACACTCAGCCAGGCATTCATGTACCAGACAAGATGTCCGCTCTGTCAGTCTTCCCATAGACAGTATATAGCCTTCAAATTTCAGCTGTCTCGTTAGAGTGTCTCTTGGCTCTCAATTGTGGTCGATTGTGGTGATTCTTGGAAGCAAGTTGTATGGAGAAAACAATCGATATTTTTCTCCATGCTCGGGATCTGTCTCGCCGCCAACTAGCTCCCATGCATTATTCCCAATTATCATTCACAATTGCCACAATATCATGTGATTGAGACAATCCTCGTCGCCACTCAAGTGCTGTGCTATTTGTTGCTCAGTGTTAGGCCCATATAAGTCTATGCCGGCGCCAGCCGACACTAAGCACAGTTGCTTCCTTGTTGCTTCGCCAGCCCTCATATCATCCTTGGATTCCGTTGAATCAACTGCTGGATCTGAATCCATCTCGATCAGACGCAAAAATTTCACTTGCCCACTATGACCATGACGTAGACTTATCACCTGCGGGATCCAAACAGACTTTTCCTTTTCAATCTGCCTCTTGAGCTCCTCATGGGACAAACTTAGATAGATAATTATGCCGGCAGTTGTTCCAATGAATAGGGATGTCGACTTATCTGAATCGTGGTCATCCAGATTGCCAGAAGTTCCCCCCACACTGAGCAAACAAGTCACTCCCAAACAAGCTGTCTTGTGCTGTCTTATTATTTCATTACCATAAGAGAGCACCTTGCTGATGGGCTCCAATAAACTCATCTCCAAGACCATCTTGAAAGTGTTGCAGCTGTAGAACTGTATGAGTGGACTGCTCTTGAACGATACCCACACACCTTCTAGACATTCTGTCAACTCCAGATGATCAATACATAGCGATTGCATGGAAAACTGGATGGATGTATCATTGGTTGGGGCTCTTATTGTTGCCATGATTTCAAATGTTTCCATATTGACCACGAATATACTTCTGCCATATGAGTACCAGAGCTGATTCTTTGCTTCGACGACACATAGCCTGCTGGTCAAATTGAGGTTGCTCTCTGATAGGTTTATTATCTTCGGATTAGGAAGAGACCGAGATATACGATGATCACCATCTCCTGGAGTCTTTTCCGCCTCTGATTCGGGACCATCTGATTGGTGATGTGAGAAGGTAACGAGTGTTCCGTTTGATAAAGCTACAAATACGGTCATATCCTGGTAATTCTTTATATCACAAATGGGTGCCGTTAGTCTATATTCGCAATGAACATTGCCGCAATCCTTCGTCTCTCTGGTTATATCTAGTCCCACATTGAACGAGTCTCGTTGGTCAGCCGACAGACAGTCCATCACAACCAAACTTCCATCTTCACAACCCAACCAAAGAGAGCTGTTATCCATCTCGTCAATATCGGAATTATCGTTGGATGAATATTTGGAGGTGCCATTCATCATATGCTCACTGTTACCACGGCGATAGATTTCCCGGGGTAAGCTAGAATCAGTGGTCTCCTTGATGATTTCACTAACTTTATACGATTCATTGGAGGGTTCTGCGGGGATTCTTCCGGCGAGGAGCTCATCTCTGAGCTTCTTGAGCCCATCTTCAAGGTCAGCCTGGTTGGAACATTTGGTGATCAAGTATGAGTCCGGATGGTCATATGAGTTATAGTGGCATAAAGCTCGACATGGAACGGTGGCCGACCGAGACCTAAGGGTGCCATGGACTGGGCTCTTGCTGCATTCCAGAGGTTGAACAACATCTCCGCTGGGGTTCTGAATTCTATCACGATCTTTCGGATCAAAGAAACAACAAGTTGTTGATGACCACATTGAATGGCCATTGTAGGGGTGATGGTGGAGCATAGTACAGCTGCCATGTCCATGAGAACTTCCACATGCAGAGTTGACCGTCAACGAAGAGTTGGTCGTATTTATGGACGAGGCTGAAGAGAGTGGCGAAACTATTGGATTGTTGATATTTGGATTTGAATTATTTTGGTATTTCTGTTGCTGCTTGATCATTTGCTGTGGATTTGCGCTCATCGCAATAGTCAAGCCATTCAAACCGCTATAAATGGGAGAATTGGCGCTCTCCATTGATAAACTGTCATCCTGTTTCATTAATCGGCTCACTCGAGCACTATTGTCAGTGTCTGTGTCGTTGTCATCAACATCTGAGTGCTTCTCAGAGGAGTTGGCTCGCTTGCTAGTTGAATTCTTTCTCCTTAGGTACGACGAGCTCTTCGTTGCTCCACTGACCAGTTTTGCCAAGATGGAACTAGTCTTCAGACTAGCTTGGTGGCGTAGCATGCGGGCAGAGCGGAAGTTTTTCTGATTGTCGACAGTCGCATAACGCGCCGGTGGGGTGGTTGAACGGGACTTTTTGACCATAGGTCGAGAACTGGCAAACTCAATTCTAGCTGGACGACTCAAGCGACGCTCGGCTATACCAGAATGATCGAACGAGGCTCTTTCCAAACCGGCCAACGCATCATTAGGTGGTAGAGCCAATTGATTATAGTTGATGGGCGTCTCCAGAACGTTGATGGTGGACTGGGTGCCCTCAGAATCTGACACTACTGCTCTGTTGCGCCTTTGCAATGCACGCCGAAGCTCCGCCAATGGAACTGTGTGATGTTTACTGCTGTAAGTGTTTCCACTTTGATGTTGATTATAGTTATTTTGGTGAGCCTGGTGACTTCTCTGATGGTGCTGGTGGTTATGATGCTGACGAGGCTGAAGATGGTGATGGTGACTGTGGCTATGATGATGATGGTGGTGGTGGTGATGGTGATTATGCTGTTGCAGGAGTCTAATTTGGTTATCACCCGCCGCAATTAAGGCCCCGCATCTGCCATTTGTCACCGGAATCTGAGCAATCCTGTGATCATTGTATCTGTAAACAGTTTGGGAGTTTGAGGGTGAACCAGACCTCTGGTGTTTGTCGTGAGAGAGGCTGCGCGAGCAAACGTGACTCGAGTGATGACTTTGCTGCCGTCGACCGACAAAGGTCTTCTTGTGGAAGCCAGGCGACTGTAAAGCTCTACTTTGAGGCACTTTGCCACTTCGATTGGCGCTGGAGCTCTTTGTAGAATTGAGCTGTGCCGAACTGAGTGACGAAATATTGATGCTAGACAATCTGGCAACAATCTCCTCATCCTTCAGACTAGTTGGTGAGGGGGCAGATTCGGATAGACCCAAACCCTCGTGCTTCGTATCTTTGGTTTCAAGAGGGACCTTGATGTCTATTGGAGGGCTGGCATTTTTGATTGCCACCCTTACCATGGGTTCATGGCTATTCTCCGACTCTTCTTGAACTCTAGACTCGCCAACTTCTGGCAGACGAACGGTGGCAGGATTGGTCTCGTCTGAATTGGTGCCAATTCGCTCTGATTCAATTCTCTTCCACCTTTTCATCCTTCTATCAGACCAACCGACGTGAGCAGCACAGTTGATTTGCGATTTGCATATGTCGCCCCCTGATTGTACCACTGGTATAACATCGTAACACTGGAAATCGAACTCCAAACTAGCCGCGTTAGTTGCTTGGTCACGTTGGTGATCACCCAACAAAGCACGGCTTCCGGTCAGCACTTTCTCCTTTCTGAAAGAGATCAGTGCTACGTGGCTGACGTAACCATTGCTCATGCATAGCCACAGTTGGCCAAGATCATCACAGAGGGCGCGAGTCTTGGAATGGCCTTCCGGGAGAAGTTTGCTCCAATCCGTATCGGTCTTGCGCATCTTGGAGGCAGAGCAAGTGAACTGTAAGGCTGGATGCTGTGTGGCCAGAAAATCCATTGGAATGGTGAGCTTGAATCTGGGCGAAAAGTCGAGCGGCACTGTTGGCAAACATGGGGAGCCTTTGGGCTGATGCGCCACATTACCCCTAATTCTTTCGCAAACAGGTGTGCTAAGTTTGTCAGTGTTGATTCGGCACTCGGTGTACTCGTCAATGGAATTGCTTTCGGCCAGATCGGTGTTGACGGATTTTGTATCATTGTGATGATCGTGGCAACAGATCATGCTCAACATCGGCGCCTGGCTTGAGGCTTGGTTCATCAGCTGATGATGATGGTGATTCTGGTGCGCCTGGTGATCGTGGTAGTCTTGGTTGCTCGAATCGAGCAGACAACTGGAGGAGCAAGTGTTGCAATGTCTAATGGTTCCAACAGCTCCTGACCTGGTTGATAAAGACAGCTCGGCGCCCATTGGTGCCAGAGCTTGTGGTGCGGACATCTGATGGACCAAAGTGCCCGAACCGCCGCTATTCTGCGGGGCAGAAACATTTCTCACTGAGACCCCAGAAGGACCATTCACCAGGTGGTTATTACGAATCGATGCTGTAAGGCTCTCCAGGTGGCGCAAGTCTACCTCGTCTTGATGATGTAATCGAGCCCGGCGAGAGTCATTATCGATTGATGAGTGTGATTTGAGGGGAGATTGTTCCTGTGAGGATAGGCGAAGTGTCAGTGAGGAGCTGAACATCCTCTGGTATTGCTGATTTCTTTGCTGCTTCAGTCGATTGAATTTAGCATCGTTAAAGGCTTGCAGGAAGGCTTGCCGTCTTTCTGGTGACATGAAAGTGACAACAAGGATTTCATGAACTGAGGAAGCATTTTGGCCATTCACCAGCTCGGACGATTGTCCATTGGCTGCTTGGTGAGACTGATCATTTGAATGCTCGCTAGAGATTGATGAAGAGTATAGATTGTGGTTCATGCTCCCAAGGCTACCTCCGCTAGTGGCGCTGTTGTTTTTGGTCGCATGGAAGTTAACTATTGTGAACTCCAACGAGGTACTATGCTCATTGTGTTCATTGCTGCTGTTGGCATTGCTGCTATTTGAAACAGTTGCCACAGTTGAACTATGCTTATCCCGATCATGATGGTCCTGAAGACTACCTGTTTTCTCTTGGTGTTGACTGAATGGCTCGGTCGCGCCTATCATGTTTTTCGGCTGCATGAGGTGAGATTCTTGGAAATTCATGATCGAGGAATCTGTCGCTATGCTATGCTGTTGGAGCTCCAGATTTCTCAGATTCAGGTGGACTTGATTCGACAGGCCATTCACTGTTGATAGTAACTCAGTGCGATCTAATAGGCTCAAACGGTTAGATAGTAGCTCTATTTGTTGAAGAATGAGGAGATCGCTCTCAAGTTCGCGTTTCGTGTTATTGAGCAACATCGCTTGCTGGACATTGTGTTGCCTTTGATTTGAGATCAATTTTCGCTGATTGATATCGTGAATCTGGCCCACAATCTTATGATCTTGCTTCACATCAACTTGATCGAGAGAAACTTTCAGCAATAACTTGAATTTGTTGCCCTCCAGTAGACTCAGATCGTTAAAGGAGTTGGAAAAGGCTGCAAGCAAATTCGATCGACGACTCACTTTCTTCTTAATGCTGGTCATTATGAGCAGATCACAGAACAGGAAGAGAACGCGCTCTTTTTTGGCCACTGACAATGTAGTTGAAGCTGAGATTGTAACGAGATCATATCGAATGAAATCACGTTGAGGGTGTTGCAATTCAATGTGGCCCTCAATGAGCGATTCAATATCACGTAGTTGCTCTTGTTGGAGCATTTCCTTTTCAGCCCGGTCGATTTTCAATGCAAGTCTATGAATTTCCCTCTGAGCCTCAATAAGTGGTCCATGATCGGGATGACCCTCAGGAGTGTGTTTGATCAATTCCTGCATTGGTATTCGATTGATGGGACCAATCTCGATTAGAAAATTGATTGTCTATAGTCCCAACTACACAAAGCTCATTTATCCTTGTTTACTTACCTTAATCAGAAGCTCATATCGTGGAATCCTTTGGACAGGCATGATGAGCAAAGCATCTAATGTGAGCTTGTTTTTATGCTCACGGGACATCGCCTAGTTGTTTGAATTCACATATTGCCTTATTAGTGATTCGCTCTGATCTCGTATTCTGATTGTTTAAACAACACAACGACAGATCTCATAGTCTGCTAGTATAGATAATGGACAAAAGTTGGAATCTATTTACCTCAAGAAACCGTTCGAATGCGGGCTTTGATTGCGCCGCCACCTTGATTGCATGGCGCGCGTTCTTCCAGTTGTTGATGAAAGCCGTGTAAGTATCGATGATTTGCTGGTTTGTGAACTGTGTTCAAAGTTTTTTGCATATGTTCAGGTAGAGAGTCATATTAGATTGGTGCGACTGATGATAAAGATAAAGCTGAGTTTCTATTAGAGATACTTACGGCCTCGATGAAAAGATTTCCTATCACCTGGCTTGAATCCCAATCAGATGATAGCCTATCTTGGAGCGCTGTCAGAAAGTTCTCATGGTGTTGCAGTATCTCAGGTATTGTGTAGAAAATTTCGTCAACCAAATTTGAGTCTATGAGAGTCTTACTACTATCATATCCTCTCAAGGGTTTCATGTATTTCTGTTCATTGAGAAGATACGAGCGAAATTTGGCAGACAAGGTTTGGGTTAGCATTGAGACCTTGGAGAAAATTTTCCAAAGAAATTTCGTCTGAAATCGTAGAACAAATGTACGAGCAAAGAAGAAAACCATAAGGACAGGTAAAAATGCACGGTGGTCGCTTGATCAGGACACGTACGAGCGAACCAGAGCCCCAGAAGCAGTGATATCTTATCGAGTTAGCAGTCTCGTCAAGACCAACTTGGCGCATGATTCGTCAATACGTTTCTCGCTACCCATCGCGTTAGCACTGGTTAATAGCTCATCGGATGTTGTCCAGTTCAGCCCTTACATCGTAGTTTCTCTGACATGAATTCGTTTTTCATGCCTTGGTTTTGACAAACTGGCTAACGGAAGTTGTGACCGAAGTGAATCTCGCCGCCGCTCTCAGATATTCGGGTCATTCATGATTGCACCCGTGCGATGTTCAGACACGACAATACCTCGAATTATCACGGCAGATGTCTAGTTGCTAAACCCAAATCTCTACCCAGAGATGCGCAACCAGGCTCTCTGTTCACTGTTTAATTTGAGCTCTATCAAGCTCACAAATCTCGCCAGGCTCTTTCAAATCGATCGAGCTTTCCAGGTTAAATCAAAACAATTCGCACATTCGCCTACTCTACAACTGTGGCCCTGTCGATTGGAGTAGTTGTGGTGTGTAGATGCAGCAAATCTCTGCTAGGAGTGGCACATTTAGCAGTCTTGATTGTGCTGGCTCTGGCGCTGAGATTAGTTGTGTCGGGGTCTTAGGAATCGACTCATCCACACACAGTTGAGACGCTGTGGGCTGGTGACAAGTCAAATCATCAGATTGAGAATGCTCGGTCAGAGCAGCAAACTCTATCCCAGAAACTGTCTCGACAGAACCTTAAAACCTCATGCCAATGTCAATAACTATCAATAGCACTTAAATTCTAAGAGATGACCATTCCAACTATGAAGTTGTATATTTCATAGTTGGAATGCTCGAACTGGGCGCCATTTGGATCCGTTACAGTTGAACCACAGCAACTCAGTGCGTTTCATTGCCCATTCCGATGTTAGCTCGGCATTCATGACTTGTAGTGAGGATTTTAGAGCTAGATTCTGGTCGATACGTGACAAAAGCGGCACCACAACGAACAACAATATATTTTCTTCAAGGAAGAGCCGTATCGATGGAAGGGATGATTGTCGGCGAAAGTTTTTCACTCAAAGTAGCACATGTCTCACACATTGCGCCGTCCAAGAGAAAAAGCGTCCTTTGCCTAGCCTCTTCCGTCCCCAAAATCGCAAAACCTTTCAGACGAAGCGTATTCAGGTCGAAGTGCAATAAAGGACACTGATTCAACTTACCTCGACAAGAATCTGCAGTGATTCAACGTACGATCGCTCGGTATCATACAGCTCGCCGACGACATGAGTCCTTGTATCTTGATGCTGAGATGAACTATTCTGCTGTTGTTCTTCCATTTGTTCATCAATTGGGCGGATCGATTATCTTGAGTGAGTTCTGATATATATGTTTATATATATATTTGTCTGGGAAGCTTAATAGAGTGTCTGTTTCACTTTGAATATCAGGGAGAGTTCCTTTTTCTATCACTTAGGTAACTACGAAATTTCCAAAATGATCAAAAAAAAGCAATATCGAGGCTTGTCAAAAAATCATGGCTTTCCAGTTTTGATGCATGTAATTCATCGCGTGTGTATATCTGATTGGAAAATGATTGATTTGTGTGCTTCTAGCAAACTTGCTCAGCTTGACTGGTTGAAATTTGGTTTCTTGGGCAAGAGAAGTGAACACTATGGTTGCGCTGATTGTTACTGAATTCTGTTGGAGAGTCTCACGAGCATGTGTCAAATGGGACTAGCTGAAGTCTGGAGACAATATCAAGTTTGTGATCATGAAAAGAGAGCAGGAAACGAGCCTATGATTATCCGAATCAGGCTGGGCAATGGCCGACTGCTCGTCTGAGGCCCGTTTCCTGAAGATGGCCCACTGAGTGTGCACAGTTAAACTTTAACTCTGGAGCAAAACAGCGCCAGAGCGTCTGGCGAGCGAGAGTCTAAGTGAAAGGAGTCTGCGCAAATCAATTACATCTGGCCCAAAGCGAACTGAGGGTTAAGGCCGGCTTAGATTGTGGACGCCGGGCGCAAAATGGTGTTTGGGGATAAGCGTCTCTGGTGGGGAGCAATAAGTGATACATCCACTGTCAGTCTGATGCAATTGAATATTTCGCTCCCCAATGGGAACGAGAGAGCCAGACGAGGAGACTTGATGGCTGTGTTGTTCTTTCGTGACCATCAAATGTTTAAGTCTCTTTCTCTGTCCATGTTCCAATCCCTGTCTCTATTCCTATCCACCTGTCTCGCTTTCCGTCTATCTCGCTGGTTGGCTGGCTGGCTAGCTGGCCACGAGCCAATCCCATTCCGGTCCCAGTGTCTAGCGCTCAGGCGCAGGCTCACTCCGGCGCTCTAGCTGCCGCTCTCGGTCTCTTCCACGTTGGCCCCTCTTTACCTCTACCCGCTTGTTTGTGTGTATCTTTGGGTGTACACAAGTTGATTTAGTCCAGGCTGAGGATGGGCGGCCTCCAGCTGTGTTGGGCCGAAAGAGCTCCCCAGTTGTTGGCCCAGTTCTTGCTCGTGTCTAGGTGGCTAGCAAAGCGTATTTCTATTGGTCTGGTTGCGGTTCCCTCCGCTTGTCCTCGACCATCCATCCATCCAACAGGACCAGCAGATCCTCCTATGGAACAATCTGCACACACACGCACTCTGTCGCCTGGCCAAACTCGCCCATGCAGCACAATGCATCCCACGCGCGCCCAATATGCATACTCGCTCGTCAGATCGCCCAATCGCCTGCTCACTATCTCTCTCTCTCTCTCTCTCTCTCTATCTCACTCTGGCCCCCAAACTAGCGCCCTTTCCACTTGGCCCACTAGCTCGCCTCGGGCCCAATCATCTCCTGCGGGGCCCCAAGCTTCAGGCTGAGTCAGACTGCGAGTCTCCAACCACAACTACAATTGCCAAGGCCTCAGCTGAACGGCGCCACTTTCTCTCTCCCCTTGCTCACCTCTGGGCCAACTCGTCTTGATCACTAAACTCGCTCCAAGTTGGCCCCTCTCTCTCTTAACTAACATCACTGTGCCCCTCCCGCAAACTGGCTAACGCTCCTCCACTGTCTCCAGTTTATCCCTGGGCCTCGTTCTCGAAGCGCACCGCTAGCACAGGCACCCCTTCCACCAGCGCATAACCGTCAACCGAGAGGGATAAGAATTTCTCCTCCTCCTCCTTATCCTTTGCCAATTCGGCCTCCTCCTCCTCGCGCAAGCCTTTCCAAGCTCGCCTCCTCTTCCTGTTGTTCTCTGGAACAAACAGTGAAAGCGGCCAAGGAGGAGGTCTCGCTGGCAAGGCTCTCTGGCAAGATCTGTGTGTCTCGCGAGGGGCGCAGGCGCACGCAAAGCGGCCCCAACGCGCGCTCAAATTATTCCTCGCACACAGTCCCCTCTGGCTGGCCGTGTATTAGCATGCTTTTGTTTGCGAGCAACAGCACGGCCCAAGCCCAGTGAGCCTTAGGCCACGACCCGCCGGACTTGCCGCCTCTGTCCAGTAGCCTCATGCAACGCTGGGCGGCAACAACATGCCGCCAAGCGACCAGGGGGGATCAGATCGCAGTTCGAAATAGATAAATTTGCAAATTTGTAAATCCGCCAGCCGAGTCTCCGCCGGCAGTCTTTCGGTCTGGACGATGCTCTTGGCAAGCAGAAGAGGGCCCACTGGCCAACGAGCGCCCCCAGCCATTGGTCCTTGGCCGCCAGGCGTCTGGGAGGCTCTTTGTGTGGCCCCTTTCGAGCCCATTGGCACTCCCAACTGGCTCTCCTTGGGCTCGTTGGAGCTCGTTGGGGGCTGCCGGGGATCAGTCGGATTTCATTTGTTTTTATGACGCCGCCTCGCTTCCTGGACTCCTCGTGTCCAGTCCACCTCTCGCTCGTTCCACTGGGCGCCCCCTGAGGTCCACTGGCGGCCGCTTTCCGACTGGGGCGAGCCCGCTCGCCCTTTGGCGCCGGGCCCACATCTCGGCCCTGTGACGCCATCGGCGGCCCACCGGCAGTGGCAAATCCAGCTGCGGGAGATTAGGCGAGCGCCAAGTGGGGCGCCGGCCGAGAGGAGTGGACTGCGACACGATGGGCGCCGGCCGGCGCGCAATTGGGGCCAGTCTCAGGCGGCCGGTCAGCAGTCGCCCATGGGCTGCGGGCTGCCCGCACGAGTGTGCGCGCAGAAGGCGGGTGCGGCGCGCCCGCTCGGTTGCATTCAGTGCGAGCGGGCCGCCCGCACGTTCACGCCCCAGTGTGCGCTGCTCGCCCGCTTTCCCGCACCGACTCGTACCCACCGGGCGCCTCAAACTCGGCTTCACAGGCCAAGATTTTCCAGACGCCGGCCGTCTTAGCGGCGCGCCCTTTTCGCCACTCAATCGAGGAGTTATCGACAGGCTTTGGGGGAACAGTTGGGCCCGAATTGGGGCCCTCCAGTGGGCCTGAAGTGAGCCAGCGGGCAGACGAGCCTGAGCTGTCGAGAGTCGCAAGCTCGACCAGGGCGGGCCAGTGGCTTGAGTTGAATAATTGTCGCATATCCAGACGCCTTCGTCTGTCATCGCCATGGCCACTGGGGCAGCAAATGCAAATCTGTGAGCGATCACCAGGCGCCCAGCGGCGAGGGGCGCTAAGCTTTGGCGCTTGGCAAAACTCGCTCCCCCGCCTAACCACGAGCACCGATGGCCCTCGGCCAAGGCTCGGCACAAACACAAGCGCTTCCACAGAAGCCGCTTCCCGGCCCACAATCAGTCGGTGCGCCCCGCTGACAGTCTGGCGGGGGCGGCCGCCGAGCGAGCCCTTGGCCCCATTCCGGGCGGCACTCGAAAAGCGGGGGGAGGTTGCCTTGGTGGGGGAGCCAAAGATGGAAGAGCAGCCAGAGGAGGCGGCAGAGACGAGCCCCCGCTCGCTGTCTGTCAGTTTGCCGATGCATGCAATCGACGATTATGATGTCTCACTGTCAGCTGCTCCAACAATTAGCCCCCCACCGAAGCGGGCGCTTTATCATCCCGCTCGATCTGGCACAGTCTTCGTGTTTTGGCTGCCAGCGAGTTTCAGAGACACTGAAACTGGCCTGGCGTCTTCCTGGCGGCCAGATCGTGTCGAGGCCTCATTTGAACCGGCGCTCGAGCACTTCCAGCGCGGCCCAACCCTTCACCTTGGCGCCCTCTTTGTCTCCGCCCCTTTCCCACACTTGTCTGGCAGCGGGCGGGCGCTTTGCTGCGCGCGGATGCTTTGCTGCGCGCGGATGCTTTGCTGCGCGCGGATGCTTAGCTGCGCCCGCCGCCCAGCGCCCAAGGCACAAGGGGGGCCCAGAAGTCTCCAGGCGAGCTTGCCAGCCGGCCGGCGACTGCATGGCGGCGCACAAGTGCCCCCACGAGTTGGCTAAGCTAGTGGCTGGCCGGGGCCAACCGATGGTGACGAATTATAACCCAAACGAGCGGGCCAAAGAGCGCAGGTTCGCTGGCGACATATTTAGAGGAAACGAGATGATGAGGAAAATCTCTCTCTCTCTCTCTCTTTAGCTGTTTTGCTGCCGATGTTCTGGGGCCCACCAGAGCGGCACCTTAGTTTGCGCGCGGCCAAATCGTCTTACGAGTCTCTGAAAAGCGCCCATAGTTAGTGTCTGAGCCAAAGGGCAGGGCCCTGTTTGGCCGACTGCTCTGGAATTGGCCTCACAAGCGGCTTGACTACTGGCTGCTTGGGCCTGGCCCGGTCGCTCGCTGCTCGTCATATGGCGGCCTGGATGTTGCGTGCCAGATTGGCCGGGCTCAAAAGAAAAAGAAAAATCTGCTCGCCTCTCTTGGCGGCGCTGTGGGCCAAGCGGCTCCCAATCCCAATCCGAAACTGCTGGCACATGTAACTACTCGAACGGCGCCAAACGAGAGAGGGCTTCCAAACGAGGGGAGAAAAGTGAGGCTGGGGGGGGGGGAAGCCTCATCATCACGCTCGCTGTTCATTAGTGGTGACAGTCCATCGAGTGAAGGTGACTCGGCTGGCTTGGCGAGGGCGCACGAGTGGCGCCCAGCAGGCCTGCAGGGGCCCCACTGGGCTGAGGCTGAGCGGGCAGCAGCATGCAGTAGCACTAAGGAGCCGCAGGGCAGGCGCGGCCCTTCGCCACGCTGGGCCTGCAATGGGCGACTGCACAGAGAGAGGCGAGCACGCACGCACGTGCTCCATTGCACACAAACACTGCCAGTCTCTATGGGTTTTCCTCCAAAACACCAAGCCGCCTCTCTGTCTCTCTGGAAGCCGCAAACTCAACCTGCCGATCGACAGTGGCAAGACCTTGCTCGTTGAAGGAATGGAAATTCATTTATTCATCCCCTTGGAGCAACGCGTAATGGCCCAGTAGGACAGAGATGGAAAAAATCCAGCTTCCAAGAGGGGGGCAGAAAGTCAACAAAGAGCCTTGGCGAGTGGGCATAAAACGAGCCAAATGATAATGTTTGCAGCCCTCGAGCATACAACTGGCGCGGAAGGAGAGGAATTCAAACAGCCAGAATTGCCTCTCGCCGGCTGACCACCCGGGCAACTTGCTCTCAGGCGCCCAAACTGGTCCTCTGCTCTGCTCGAGCTCGGTGAGCCCAATGGCCCACTGGCCCACTCTGGCCAGCCGCCTCGAGAGGTTCCGGAGGAAGCGGAACGAATGGCTGCATCGAATTGTGCAAAAGAGTTCAGCCAGTGCACTGGCTGAGAGCTGTAGACTGCTGTAGGCTGCAGAAGGCCAGGAGATGGGCGGCAAGAGTTGCACGAGGGGGGCAATAAAGGGGGCGACCAATCAAACAAGAAGCTTTGCCCCATCGGCGGGGGCCCATTTTTCATTCTCAGATGGCCGCCCGCTGCTCCATGAGGCTCCAAGAGGCCGGCGGCGAGAAGAAAGAGCCGAAGCGAGTGGCTATATTTCAGTGAATGGCGACGAATAACCAATCAAAAAGAACAACAAGCCGCCGACGAGAGCAAGTGTTCCATGGGCAATTCTCGCGGCTGCAAGAGAGGCCAACTCTTTGTGTTGGCTGCATTTTGCTCCTCAAGGGGCTTGTTTGTGTGCCAAGACTCGCCATGTTCCTCTGTCTTTGTTGCCCCCAACCATGGCTCTCTCTATCGGTCTCGGCGCGGAGGAGGCTCGATGATTTATCTAACTGGTGCCCAAAATCTAGGACATGGTGTGAAAAATGGCGACCCTCGGTGGCAGTGTCTCGCCAACTGGCTGCATAGTTCCAGCTGCGGATTGCAGCTGGAACTCTGCTTGGAACTGGAGCTGGAACTGTGATTCAAACTGGAGCTGGAACTGCGTCTGGGACTGGGACTGGGTCTGGAGAGCCAAAAGGGGAAAAAATAACAACTGTGGATGGCCAGATTTAACAACACAAACTGGGAACAACGAGCTGGCCAAGAGCAGCGCAATCAGGCCGAGAGGAAAAAGCTGGCCGGACATGGACGAGTGGAAGTTTGTGTGTGCGTGTTTGTTTGTCTTCTCAACTCACTCGGGCTTCTGTTTTTGGAGTCCCACTGTCAGTGGTCGGCAGGCTGAGGCCAAACTGGGCGAGAAAAGTCTGTTTGCCGGCCCGCTTGGAGTTTGCGATAAATAACACGAGCAGAGCAGACCAGAGCAGAGCTAAGGGGGAGTGGCGAATAAAAGAGCCAATTAAAGAGATTGTTTTTGCGCCCGCCTCGCTGGCCGGACACCAATTGGACGCCGGCTGGCAAGACTGTTTCCTCTCGTGTTCGACGTCTAACAGACTGGCCATTTGATCTGCCTCACTCTCGACTGGCTCATCCAAGTTGCCTCCCTCTTCGCGCTCTTTGCTCTCTCTCTCTCTTCACTCAACTTCGATTGGCCTGCTCGAGTCCATTCTGCCGATGAGACGCGCAGTCTGGCCCGCACACACTCGCCCGCTCTCGTGCCACAGGCACAAATCTCAAGTCCAGCGCCAAGCGACAATCTGGACAAGAGCCGGCTGTCTCTTTGTGTGTGAGGCCACTTTGCGTGCCCTCCTCTGTCCAGTGCGTGCTGCTGTGTGGCCGGCCGGCCGACAAGTGTCCGTATGGCTAAACGGCAGCTGCAGTGTAGTGCACCATCCACTCTAGTCGATAGAGGCAAACAGGTGACAGTGCGAAGTGGTAGTCTTAGTTGGTGGCCAGCCCTTAGAGCTGCTTAGAGTCGGCGGCTGCTTAGAGTCTGGCAAGGCGCAGGCTTATCTGGCACAGTGCAGCCCAGCGCCACTGGTCATGGTCGCGCCTCTGCGTGTTTGCCAGCCACTAGCACGCGCGTCTGCTTGCGCGCTCTCCGCACACACACACAAGTTGGCGCCACCGCACACCAAGACCGCCCCGCTGGCCAGGCAAGCCAAGAGCACCGGCTGACCATGATCCCAGCCACTTGTTCTTGTTTGTGGCTCTCTCTTTGCCTTCTTTCAATTGGCCTTTTCACCACTCTAAATAGACACTCTATCTTCCTTCTGTTCGCTCTTCTCTCGAGCATTCTTCCCCGCTCGCTCTGGCGCCCTCCGCTGGCACAAACAAGTGGCCGATTCTATATTTATGCTCATCCCTCTCATGAGATCATATTGGCCGCCCGTCCGCATCAGGCAGCCACTCGAAGTGGAACTGGCACTCTCTAGCTCGCACTCAAACTCTCACTTGCACTCACACTTAGGCTCACACGCTCGCACACTCGAGCTCAAACTTGAACTCGAACTCAAGCTCAAACTTAAACTCAAACTCGCTCACCTATTCCATTGGTCCGCAAACACCCATTCAGAGGCTCACAAGCACGCAAGCGCGGCCACACAACAACATTCACCACCATTGCTCGTGCACCTGCAGGCGCGCCAAGCCACAAGAGAGCAGCACCAAGCCGCAAGAGAGTCGCCCCAGTTGGGTCCGGAAGTGAAGCAAGAGGCGCAGGCGAGAGGGAGAGGGAGCGGGCCAGATAGAACGCGTGGGACAGAGGCAGAATGGGGCGCACAAGATTGATGGGCGCCTTTGTGGTGGGGTGGGCATTTGTTGCGCTGGTGGTTTTGACGCCAGCGCCTGGCGACGTTCAGGCCGCCACCGGGCCAGTGGGGGCGCCAGCAACTAGCTCAAGTGGGGCCAATTTGGCCAGCCAAAAGCAGCAGCAACCGATGAAGGTGAATTTCACAGATTGTGGGGCGAAAAACATCAAGGAGGTGCGAATCCACCCTTGTCCAGGGGATGGAAATGTGTGCAACATCAATTTGGGCACCAACGTAACTGTTGAGGCGGATTTTATTGCCAAACATGAGGCGAGCGCCCTGAGCGAGATCATCAAGGGGGTGATTCGAGGCCGCGAGCTGCAGTTTCCAGAGCAACGGGCCGATCCCTGCAAGTCGACCATCAGCCCGGCGTGTCCGATCAAGTTAGGCAAATTGTACCAATACAAGGCAACCTTTGAGGTGAAGCAACATTATCCCGCAATTCCAGTTAAGGTTCGTTACGCTTTGGCTAACACAGAGGGCGAAGTGGTCGCCTGTGTCCAAATAGCGGCCAAAATAATCGATCCCTCTCCAGCGGTTAGGGCAACTCGAAAGCCAAAGAAGAAAACCTGAATCAGTGGGTGGTAGTTTTCCAATTTCTAGTTCCCCAATCTCTTCTGCTTGCCCCTTGGCTCTCAAGGACAAGCAGCCAGAGGACAAGTTAACTCGGGGAACTTGCAGCTTGGTAGATTTGGTGAAAAATATAGTATTATTATTATTATTATTATTTATATGCCACGAATTAGTCTTTGTCCAAAGAGGAGGGATTTAAGTTGATTTTTAGGACAACATATATGGAGAGCCATTGACTGTGTGCGCGTTCATTGATAGTGAAACATCAAATAGACATTCGCTTACCCAATTTGAAAGCATAAAGCGCTCATGTAATAATAAAAGTGATTATTTTCTAGATCTATCCTCTTTCCGGTGTTAGTCTGGCAAACTGACAATCACTTTGCCCCACCAAGCTAATGGGGAAGCCCGAAGCTTGTCTCTTGTTGTTCCTCTCGCAAACTCGCGATTCTCTTGCGCCTCGATCGTCTGCAATCACTTTTCTCTTCTTCGTCGTCGAATGGCGATGATGGTTGGTCTGTTATAAGTACAACCACTGCAGGAAAATCATTGCCATCAATTGTTAAGATTGATTCCTACTCGCGAATGTACTTATATCAGACAATACCAAGCACACACACGAAGCCCGAGGCAGCAGTGTCCTGCAAGTGGTCGTTGTTTCTGCTTGCTTCTTCGTCTTGCTGCTCAACAACATTCCGACTTCACTTCCTTTCCATCTTTCTTCACCCTAATGGCAGGCCTGCTTCACTGTTCCGCTTGCCACCAAAAAACATACTCTTTTCCCCACTACTTCATCCATCTCAACGGACCGACAGTTATATTTTACGCTATATTTTCCGCCCAAGCTCAAGAGTTCGGGCCACTTCTCCCTTCAACTTTTCTCATTTTTTCTCCCCCATTTCTTGCCAGCTGTAACTGTGTGTCTATCTCTCCGATTTCTCCACACGGAGACTCACCATCTGCAGCTTAATCTGGTCGACTTGGTGGCC